>OKSD01000973.1_pt1 | contig 30144 bp, 51 predicted proteins | sample 1601221 | NCBI WGS metagenome assembly OKSD01 (sample SAMEA3541550, study PRJEB24748) | human gut metagenome | biome: human gut; feature: human-associated habitat; material: faeces | place: China | collected 2012
CACAACTGAATATTAACTTTAGTCATTATGCTGCTTAATTTTGATTAGTTACTTAATATTTAGACATTCCATTCACAACAAGTTGACTATTGTTGTGAATACGGTATAAAAGTAGTGAGTAAGTGGGTGAAAGGGAGATTATTGGATGGTTAAGAATTTACTAAGAAGAGATTGTGAAGAAGTAGAATAAAAAAGGCGTGAAACCAATGGAATCACGCCTATACTTAGATAAAACTATTTATTTCTCCTTCGAACTCTTAATCTAACCATCTCTTTTCTTCCGTATGGAGTTAATATCCAATAGGAATACGGTCCATCAGTTTTTAACAAATCTGTTTCTATCAACCCGAGAGACATGAGTTGAATTAAGATTGTCTGAAAACATTCATCATCTATTGTATCAAAGCCACCTAAGTTTAATTTAGAATGCAATATTTCCATAATTTGCTCTTTAGACTTTGGTGTTAACAAACTATCAGATAAATACAGAAACAATTTGTTCCATGTTTCTTCAATAGTATAATACCCTACATTTAAACAGCTGCAATCAAACGGGTCTTCACTATGAAAATACGCTACATCAAATTTATCCTCACCATGTTCTAAATCCTCAATATCAACTGGTGCACTTGCATCTATTTCCTTAATCCTAGACAATAAATAATCTTTTTCTTTTTTAAGTTGAAGCAATTCTTTATTCGCTTCAGCAGAAGAAACTTCATCTGCTTTAACCCATCCTATACGAGGATGGATTTTTATCTCATTATTTAATCCTAACACTACTTGGGACGCCAATTCATCAGCATTACTCCAAAATTTACAAGACTTCTTTTTTACACATAATTTAAAATTTTCTAGCTTATAACGTTTAGATTGTTCTTGCTCTATTTTGGTGCCAGGCAAAGATTCGGGATTCTTATGCACAAACGAAATGACTGGAACTCCTTGCTCAATTGCATATTCAAACTCCTTTTGGGTATAGCTCTTCCCTGATTCTTCTTCAATAGAACCATAACGACCTGCAACTATAAGAACATAGTAGTCACACTCCCGAATGAGGCTCTTTATAACCTCCCATTGTGATGAATCAGAAGCATTAAAATATTCCATTCCGACAGGAAAACAATTCATTTGTAGAAGAGCCTCCATCACTTTTTTACGTTCTTCCTGTAAATCCTCGTATGTTGAGCTAACAAACACTTGATATTTCTTTTCCATAGTAATTTTATCGTAAATATAAATTTCAGTTACTTTTCTTATTTGTTGATTTCAGTTTTTTTTAATCGAATAATGTTCCTCTTCATACTCAATAACCAACTCAGATAGAATCCTTAACTCTATCAATCTCGGATCAGTCAATGGAGTTTCATCATCTGTCAAAGGAAGAAGTTCTTCTATTCTTTGACAGATTGCATCATGTTCTACCTCATTTTCTATCTTAGCCATCACATAGCTGGAGTTAACTCAACTGTCAATCCCAATGCGGAAGCGATACGATAAAAAGTAGAAACTTTTGGTTCCGTTCTTCCTGTTTCAACACGGGAAATATAAGACTTATTAGTTCCGATCTTTGCAGCAAGTTCCGCCTGTGTCATATTAGCTTTCTTTCTGGCTTCCTCAATTAGTTGACCTGTAAAGAAAGCATTAGCTCTATCCTCAGCAGCTTTACGCTCCGGGGTTCCTTCTTTGCCGAATGCGGCATCTAATTGCGCATCGACATCAAACATCTTTAGTTCTTTTTCGCTCATAATATTCTTTCTTTAATTTTAATGCTTTATCTATTTCTTTATCGGGCGTTTTCTGTGTTTTCTTCTGAAAGCCATTGAATAAAATCACAATCTGTCCTTCATCAAAACAGAAGAAAATCCGATAAATATTACTTTGCCACTCAATTCTTAACTCAAACAGGCCGTCTTTAATAGACTTCACATATTTAGCAGATAGCCTGTCTACGGTCTTTAACATGAGTAAACCGTATAATACCTTTTCTTGCGCACCTTTGTTCAAGGTGTCAAAAAAATCTTTATAGTAGTTTTCGTATGCTATTATCTTTCTGTTCATGTAGCAAAGATAGTAAAAGTTTATCAGTTGAGCAACTTTTGCGAGATGAATTTTAGCCAATAAACAAAAAATAACGGCAACTCTATCGAATCACCGCTATCCAAAAGAAGGCCTAACAGCCTTTACCTTTTTTCTTTGAACCTTTCTTCTTTCCCATGATTAAAATGTTCTATTTATCCTATTAGAAAATTATAACCCTCGTAATTTTTATGACTAAGATGTCGGCTGATGTTCTTTTTCACTGATTTTTTTCTTTTCTGCCGCTTCTCTTAGAATCTTTTCTACCTCTTCATCTGGCTTATCAGTTATACCCAAGAGCCTAACAGCGGTATTCAATGATATTATTCCATTGGAATAAGCACTACCAATAGATGACCACCGAGTTTGTCTGTCTTCTTCAAATGGTTCTTGAAACTCAAACGAGACAACCAACTCGTCAAGGAGCTTCGCTTTATCTGGATGAAGGAATTTCAATACTGATATAATAACCTTTACTTCTCGGTCAACCAAGATGTCATATATCTCAAGATTCTTCAACCGCTTGATATAGCCGATAATCAAAGCCCTCTTTATGGCTTCTCCCGAAAGAGTACCCATACCTTTCATTCCTTCAAAAGACATATCAGGGGTAAGGGAGTCTTCGAGGATAGATGATTTCAAATCTTTCTTCTCGGCTTCACGTGTTTCAGAAGAAAGAGGAGGGTCTATGTATTCAAACTTAGAATCTTTCCCATAGTACTGAATCAATGTACCTATTGCATCCGGATCTTTTAAGTTTTCGATAACATCTGCTGTAGCTGCTGCCATAGGATCAGAGAAATAGTTATTGATATCTCCGGTTTTAGAATCAAGCATTTCCTCTCTTTCTGCCCGATGTTGCACACCCATCCAAGCCTTTTCCTGCTGATAGAATATAATGTTTATCTTTCCAGTAGGGTTCTGGTAAGTCTCCACTTCCCATCCCACTGTTCCCTTTTTACAGTTGAAATAAAAGTCTTTAGTTTGAATATCCCAATGTTGCACGGACTTACCTGATGATTTAACGGAATACCCGAAAGCAAAGGCAACCAATGTGCCAAACTGGTCAAACAAAGGTCTTAGTTTATACCCTGTGGAGCGGGCCAGCACAACCACCTTGACTTCTGCCTGGTTACTTTCGTTCCTGTATAGATGATAAAGCTTTGCACTCTCTGTTTCCGCTCCGGCAAGCCTCTTTACTTTGCGCATGGTGACATTAAACCTCGTTTTATCAATGAAGTCAAGAAACATCTGATAAACATCATCATTGCCGTTTTTCTTTTCCCACTTAATCGGTTTACCAAGAAGAAAGAATAATTCTACTTCATTGATGAATTGCTGCCTGTTCCGGGGAAGCTTCTCGCTGATATACGGGTCTTTGTTCTTTCTGAACTTATTAGGACGCTTCATAACCTTGTGAAGTTCCGGCTTGTACTCACTTAAAGCGATATCCACTTCATCCTCCCTATTCTGCATCAGAGCGATGGCTGTACTAATATCACCATCCTTTATAAGTTGGAATATGTCTCTCTCAACACCCATTGAGTTAAGGGCCTTATTCCTGAATAGTGTTAATAATTCCTGTATATAATTCATAGTCTGTAAATTTACCAAATTCCTAATTCTTCTTTTGAAACTTTTTGTGACTTTATTATCTTACCAAGAAGCTCACCCAAAACCCAGTAACGAGCGGCATCTATTCCGTGATTATCATGGTCTTCCGGCTCGTTGATATAGTTTCCGTCTTTATCCTTTGCCCATACATATTTTCTATACTCTCTTTGTAAGTTATACGAACGTTTGGTTATGTATATTTCATACTCCTTCATCTTATCTATACCCGCTACAACAGAACCGGGGTATTTACTTACAGCATATATCCTCACACCTCCGTTATGAATCTCTTGAATGGTTCTTGGGTCTGCACTATCAGCTATAGTTTTTAATCCCCAAGGGCGTATAGATTTAACAATGTCGGATGACAGCAGTCCAGTTCGATAGTCTACTTCATCAAGATATAGGCGATTATCAATAACTCCACACCGAATTGCTGCCGTTGGATCATTGGTGAAACCAAAGTCAAGACCTAAACCGACTTTTTTGCATTCCTGCGGGAATTCGTCAATAATACCCCACTTCTTGAATACAGCACCCTCTGCCACGTCAGCCCAACGACCGATAACCACGTGAGCATACTTTTCAGGATTCTTCTCTTTCATTTCCTGCACTTCCCGAAGGAACTCAGGAGAAAGGTTCTCTAAGTTGTCAAAGTAGGTAGTGTGAATATGAAGTACATTCGGATGGGTAGAAACCTGAACTTGCACACCGTCAATCTCTACGAGCTTGTGAGTATTCTCGATGTACTTTTTATAAATGAAGTGATTAGAGTCGCAGGGGTTCATTATGATGATAATCCGGTTCTGAATCCCCTTTTTACGGATGGAGAGCATTATCTTATCAAATTCTTCTTCATTCGTCCACTCTTCCGCTTCATCACAGACGAAAGTAGTAATCCCCTGAATAGATTTTAGTTTTGCCGTCTGATTACCGGAAGAAGTCTTGATGCCTCGAAACATGATACGGCTATTAGTCATTTTATTGACTATATCCGTCTTGGTAGTCTTGAAATACTTAGTTGTTCCGTCTAGTTCTATCTTCTCCATCATTTCCGGGATGATAGACATACCAGCGGAAACCATCGTGTAACGGGTGTAGAGAACCTGATGCACTATCTTTTCGGCTTCCGTCATTTCAAAGGTCAGACGTTCAATGAAGGTGGAAGCATTGAAGGATTTCCCCGAATTATGTGTCACAGTGCCATCTGAGTGCAAATAGCGTTGATTTCCATCAAGACAGATACCACACCAATCGCCCATGCCAACTGACTCTATTGAAAGCTGAGATAGATGCCAATCCTTATTTTTACGCACTTCGTCTTTATTGATTTTCTTCCTTGATATCTTGCACGGGATTCTCCATACATCTCCGTTTATGAAAACACGATATACAAAACCGCAATCCTTACCATTACATCTTGCCAGCTTTTTATTGATACTTGTCCTAAACCCAAGTGTGTCGGCAACATATTTTATTTGCTTTGCAAGTTTCTCATTCTTTTGAATAATCTCATACCCATTCCTAAGCATACAACCATCCGTATCTATAAGTCCTGCAAGCAAATCAAGCCTTACATTTTCGCTATTTGATATATAATCTTGTGGAATATGCTTATTACTAATCAAATTATATTCACGCAGAGTGTCCATTAATGGATTTGTCAGACCTCCGTTCTTTGCAAGTCTATAAGTTATGGCATTTCCTCTTATCCCATTTATGGCTAATCTCATATTATTTCTATCCGCATATTCTCGCAAATAGTCTTTTATCTCAAAATCAGCGGTTGTTACTTGAGGAAACATGCTTGTTCCATCACCCAACCACACACCAAGAAGATAAGGCTCAATGTTCACATATTTTTCAATGTATGGTATTGAGTTTGATTTATAGCCACGGAAACGGTCTCTGAAACGCTTACTTTGATTCACAAAGTCGGTAATGCGCATATCCAAAAACTCAGGATAAGCGGTATATCTTCCATCTCTAATTGAATCTCCACTCTTTCTTAAGCTTATTATATGCGCATCATTCACAAAATAATCTTCCGCACTTGTTTGCTGGACACGAAACATTTCACTTTGTCCTCGCATCGTCCCAATTACCTTTCGTGGGCATCCATCATCACCCATGACAAAATCGCCTACTTTAATATCCTTGATTTGCTTTACCGTCAAATCAGACATTATTACTTCTTGCGTGGGTGTTTCACATCCACGACCGCCAGTGATAAGGATAATGAATTTCTCATTATCGGTGTAAAGGGGGTGATATATCGCTTGGGGTTCTATCATTTCAGTTTATCTTTAATCCAGGAATCAATACTGATACCGTGGTTTATGTCAGAAGGAATGTCATCTTCTTCATCCTGCTTGCGTTCAACCTTTCTCCAATCTTCATCGTAGTGATAAAGCCAAGTCATTTGAGCACTTATATTGGGAGCCAACTCACCCTCTACGATTTGTACTTCTTCTTCACCAGTCAGATTGCCATCTTTATCCCGTAACTTCCGAACTGTTGTGTTCTTCGTTTTCACGCCGCCAAGAGCCATCGCAAGGAACTTGGCACGCACAAGGGAGTTGATTGCACAACGCGCGCGTGAGAGGACATCACTTAATTCACTGTATGCACTTTTCTTTTCACTGAATTTTTGCGGTGACAATCCGATAGCGTGGGCAATTTCCTTATCAGTGAATCCCTTTTTTGCATACGATTCTACGAGAGAAAGAAAGTCCTCGCTTGTATAATCAAACTTAGGCTTCCTTCCTCCACGACCTTTTATATTTTGAGATTCACTATTTGGCATATCAATCTATCCTTTCTATTTGCTCATCAAAGATTTCTCCCTTGATAAACTTCATATCCGGATCATACCCGAATCTCTCACAGAAAGCTGTTTTCGCTTCATAGGTATCAAAGGAGAGCATCACATAGGCATCCATATTTTCGGCCTGCTTCTGTGCGTTCTCTTTTACCTGCTGTTTAACCTCTTTCATATGGGCTACCTTCTCAGCTCTCTCTAATTGCCTTTGGGCTTTATCGGCTTCATTCTGCTCATTGACCTCTGACATCATATCAGAAAGAGCATCGGCAATTGAGCTTTCCTCTTTGGTCTGCAATAGATAATCAACGCCAATCATATTTAAGTCGGCATCCGTTAAACCTGCATCTTTCCAATCAATATCAGGAACAATATGTGCTAGAGCATCAAAATCCCATGTACCTTGCGCATTAGGGTTGTTCATCAAAATATTAAGTTCCTTTTCCTGCTTCTCATCTACATCAATCACATCGACACGGATTTTATAGTCATTATCTGGGAATTTCTGCAATTCATCCATCACAGATAAACGCTGGTGTCCACTAACTACTGTCAACCCAGTTCGTTTGTTCACGACAATTCCACCGACTAAACCGAATTTCTTGATACCACGTTTTAATGTCTTCCGTGATTCATCAGAAAGTTTCCTCGGATTATAATCAGCAAAGTGAATGGCAGAGCGATTAAGCTCTACCGATTCACTCTTTATGTATTTACTTAGCTCCATGTTAACCCGATATTAAACCTTTACTCGCTGATTGCTTTTCCATTTTGCTTCTTGCACTCATGAACGCATTTCGTACCCTTAGTTCATTTCGCAAGGCGTATCTACCCATCATGTGGTCACTAGCTCGTAATCTGTTATATTGGGATTCTAATTGCGCTTCTGTTTTTCTTCTTCTAACTCGGCAATCCTCCTATTAATTTTGTTTATTATGATACTCCCAAAGCACTCTTTCAGCCATAGGAAACACGTTATAAAATCTCTGTAAGTCCTGTGGGTAATTCTTCTCCATCCAAAGCATACAGTCAAGATTGAAGCCAACACCTGAACTGGCTTTCAGTGAATATCGGACTGGCTCAGGCAAATTGTGCTGCTTCATGTAAGCAAGAATATCCTTTTGCGTCCAATCAGCCAAAGGATAACATAAGCCGTTATTCTCGTAACCGTTAGCTTCATACCCTTTCAGCATCAAACGTCTATTCATGCCATCAGCTTTCTTCATCCCCAAGAATGTGTAATAAATGTCATGCCTTAGCTGCATAGCCTTCACTACATCAACTAACTTCAACAACTTAACTTCTGGATTAGGTACGCAATACAGACCACCTCGAAGAATATAGGCCAAATTCCAGTGTGGCACTTGTAATAACTCTATTTTCGGATATTTGGCTTTAGTCCAGTTTATCCATCGGTTTATGTGCTCCAAGTCTTTGACGAAGTACATAAACACACAAACGATCCGATCAAACTTTGGATAGATTAAATCAAGTAAGACAAGCGAATCTTTACCCAAGGATAAAAACAGTAAAGCCTCATTCGATTTTACCCGAATGAGGTCTATATACCGGTTCGCTTGCTCTACTTTATTCATAGCTAACCACCAGATAATCCAAATGAAACACGAAGATCACCGTAACGTTGTCTACGTGAACCTAACTGGGTGGCACTTGCCGTACCCCTACGATTAGCAACTAATCTACCACCAGCACCTGCGCCATTCATATTTCTGCGCGGTCCGGCTACTCTGTTTACTCTTCTTGCGACTCAGCAATAATTTTTAAATTAAACAATCAATCTATATGTTTCTCTAATACCTTACCTAATGTGTAATCCATCTGGGCTGCAAGGTATTCTTCGCCTTGATACTCGTAAACAATATCATCCCCCTTTTCGTCCGTGAGAATAACTGCTTCTGCGCTCTTTACCTCTATAATCATATACGGGCGTTTGCCCTTGTATTCGCCTGTAAGAAGTTTGATGGCATCGTACTTTATAGGTTTCAATTCGATTTCACCTTCTTCGGGTAGTTCTTCGTCAGTCTTATATTCTTTGCCGCCACATAAGTAGGTAATATACTTCTTTGCATTAGTAGGTCTAATTTCACGATATTCGTGCGTTTTTATACCTGCTAAAATCTCATCAAAAAACTTTTGCTTAATACTAAGCGTTAGAATGTTCATAATCGTGTCTTTTAAATTAATAATTAAGTAGTTGCGGGTAACGGATTCGAACCGCTGACCTTCACCAAGTCAAAGTGACGAGCTGCCCACTGCTCTAACCCGCGATAATACCCCAAAGGTACTACCACAATCAAAGATAACGAAATATTTTCAATCGCTATCCACAACATTCAACCTATTGTTGTGAACTTAGCCAATTATCACGTTTTTCTCTGCACTTTTCTAAGGTTGCCGCACAACAGGCAAATAATTCGCCACTTTCAGCACGGTAGTCATATTGGTACATTCTCACTTTCTTACCTTTCAGCTTGGTGTTATAGGTACAGTAGTTCTCTTTACCAGGGGCGCATACACTGCAGCCGTTTTTGTTTATTGAGTTCATAATCGTTATATATTGTGGTAGCCCGAAGGCTATCGGATTAAAAAATAAATATACCAATAGACTTCGCTATACTCAAAACTTCTTTCTTGGTCTTTACAGAAGAGGGAATAACTGTGCCATTTGATGATTTAGAGTACAATTTGCCTTCAGCCAACTCGTAATCGTAACCAATCACTTGTTTCTTACGAGCGAAACCGACACATCCATATCGTACGGTCCATTCAGAACCGCCACCAAATGGCATATAATTACCCTTGTCGTCTTGCCATGAGCTTTGATGCCTTCTTGCAGAAAAGAAACGTGAACCTGACTGATTGTATAGTAAAACCTCATTTGCATTATTGATTGATCGATTACTCAATTTTGAGCGTTCATCGTTTAATCTCTGTTGGGTGTCTATTGGTAATTCGCTAAATTTCATAATCTTCTATATTGCGCAGGGCTTTTGCCCTGCTGGTTAATACTATTATTTAATGCCACAAAGTTTTGAAACTTTCAATAGCTCTTTATCGCTCATAAATATGAGGTCGAAGAATACACCTTCATCAAATGCCTTGTTTTGCAGAATAGCTGCTGATTTCATTTCAACCATTATTCTAGTAATCATTTCACCTTTTACTTTATCACTCATTTTTGTTGCCATAATCGTATATCTTTAATTGTTATTAATTCGTTTCTGATGATGCAAATGTATATCTTTTATTTGATTTAAGTATATACTAATATCACTTTAACATAAGATTAACATTTGATTTTAGTATATACTTATAATATATACTATCTTTGCGGAAAACTTAATATAACAATGGTAGGAACAAAAGGAAAATCAGGTGGAAAACGAGATGGGGCAGGACGACCGTTAGGGGTTAATCAGAAACCTGTATTGGTAAAATTTGACTCTGATTTGCTCGACTATCTTAACTCTAAAGATAATAGAAACCGTTTTATTAACGAATGTATTAGAGAGAAAAAAGAGCGGGAAGAATAATATCCCGCTCACCCATTGATTAGCCCTTTGAATTTCAAACGATTTATAATTTCGGTGTAAAGATAGCCTATATCCTCGCTAAAATCATCGTAATTTTGATACAGAAACACAACATCTTCGCAGTTGTTGGAAATTGTACTTTCAGATTGAATGCCAACGATCTTTGCTATTTCCCCTCTTATCCCGTAAACAGTCTTTCCACCGGCAAGAGTACTAGGTGAAAACAAGTATAAGATAATAAAGATGAACTTCTTTCTTTGGGTGACATTTTCGAGACATGGGGGACAATCTCTTTCGTTAAGTATCTCAGCAAATATCTGATAGATTTCATAGATAAGGCTTTTATCAGATAGTATAGGCATAGATATTGCATTCTCTTCTTCGGAAAGCTCCGATTTCTTGATTCTAATTTTTTTTAGACGAATAATTCTATCAAAATCCAGTTCCATAACACGATTATTTAAAAAGTAAATAGTATATTTGCATCATAATCGTGTAAGATTTGGGAGAATCAATGCTTGGTCGTGCTGGCAGATTCTCCCTTTCTATTTTAAAGCCCTATTCCTTTTGAGAATGGCTTTATTTCTCTTGTCTACTTCTCTGCTCCATATTGAAGCGTTATAGATAGAAGTTGCATATAATCTCAATTCCTCACTATTAGCAAGAAAATCTACTCGTAATGCCATTTTCATTGATTCAGCATACAAGTTCTGGTCAATATAATTATCCATATTAGTTATTGATTTTACTTTTTAAAAAACATATCTCCCGAAATGGATCGGGCAGTATCGTCACCTGTTAGTCGAATATACCGGAAGAAGTTCTGTTCTGTCCGGTGTCCGGTGAGCTTCATTATTTCCAGCGTCTTCATCCGACCGGTTAGATACATATTGGTTGCCGCTGAACGCCTAGCTGTGTGGCTAGATATTAGTTCCCACTTTTCACGGGTAATTGTGATGATCTTGCCTCCTTTGGTGAATGAGTAAGTACCCGGGTCATTAAGCCCAATCTCTTTCATTATCACCTTCAGATATTTATTGAAGTACTGGATACATAAACCACAGGGCACAAATCCACCATACTTTGCGAATATTTCTTTCACATAATCGTGAGCCGGGACTTTAACATCTACATTGGTTTTCTTTGTCCGGATCATAATATAGTTATTTATTAAGTTTTGACTTGTCAATCTTGAATAATCAGAGTAACGCAAAGCAGTGAGGCATCCCAATACAAACGTGTCTCTAATTCTCTCCTTTGCTTTCCGCTTATCCTGCTTAACAAACTTGTAGTAGTAGATACGGGTAATCTCATTCATTGACAGGAACACGGCATTAGTCGGCTCTGTACGTAGTTCGATTTCATCGTAGGTGTTATCTACCGCATAGTTGTATTGAGATGCCCGGCGAATGAGTGTTTGAATCTTTAGGATATAACCTACAATCGTATTGTGCCGGAGTCCCTGATCTTCTAGGTAGATTATAAAATCGTCCAGAAACTCAGCCGTAACGGAATTGGTATAAATGTCACAATCAAACTCTAATGAGAAGTTATCAATGTGTTTAATGATCGCATCGTAAACAGCGGCATAGTGTTCAGACTTGCGTCTGCTTCGCTTTTCAAGAACGTCCCGGATAAAACTCGTAAAGTAAACGCCTTCGAGTGGTTTTTCTTGCCGGAAGTGGTTAATGTAGTCCTTGCGTACTTGGACGGTTGGGACCGGTTGTGATAATTGTAATGCTTTGGTCGTATCATTTTAAAAGGTTATTATTGTCATTATCCGTATCAGGAGAAGATTCTCCTACTTTTATTTCTACCCCATCTTCACAGGCTCCGTTTTCGCAGAACGTTTCCTTCTGATGAAATTCACACCATCCGTTACCAAATGAATCTTCATTGATAAACAGCTTACATTCACTACAAACTTGCTCTTTATTCATATTTTTAGTTAATTGGAAAGTATCATGCAATCATAATACCATTTAACGGAATTCCTTTTTACTTTAATGTACAGAAAGCACTGTACGGGTATGCTTCTACTTCTCCCATTTGTGAGAAAAACGGAAAGATTATGTCTCATCCATTTTCTAGGATGTTTATTGCTCTTTTTCATTAATATTGAACATTATCTTTGTCATACTTGCATTTAAATTCATGCAGTTCACAAATATTTGTATTTTGCGGTTTTCCACCGCACCACCACCTGTTAGGGCAGTAATACATACTTATCGCATACTTCAACCGTATTATGGTTTTATCATTGTTTCTCTTTTTTAAATGGATGCAATTACCACAGGTTGGAACTTTGGGTTTATTTTTCATGTTGCTTTCTTGTTTTACGTTAATCTACTATTTTCACATACTCGGCTTTGTTAATGCCGGCAGTCCCATTTATACCGTAATCGAGATGTGCACCATTACGAAGCTGTTCCATAACTTTCTTCTTGGCTTTGGTCGCTTCGGTGATCGTCTTATAATCTTGGTGTCCGATTGGGTATTTACAATATATGTGACCTACTTCAAGTTTGATACTTAATCCGAATAGGTCCTCACCTGTTTTCTTATTAAAATTGCGTTGAGTTCTGACTTGCATACCATTCCTTTCTTTCTTTGTTTTATGCAAATCCTTCAAGAACTTGCAAGGTTTAATTAATTGTCCAATTCTTCTATTCTTCTAAAAATATTATATACCAGCTGGGGGCACATTGAATTTCCGTAAGCACGAAATACTTCTTCTTTTAATCGAGATTTGCCATACATTTCAAGTGATCTATCGGAAAACCCATAATCCACGCTACAAACTGGTGGTTGACCATCCCACGCAGCCCCAACCGATAAAGATGTTCCGGCAAACAGCCTGCGCTCCTTGACAATCGTCTTGCATACATCGGAGAAGAAAGATTCTTCCTCCGGTAATCGGACGCTGTCGGAGTAAGCAACCAAGTAACACCTGGCTCTTCTTTGGGGCGCACCTGCGTCCGAAGCGTACATAATCTTCCATTCTGCATTGTACCCCAATCCGGAAAGCGAATGGAGGATTTTTGCAAAATCTCTTCCGTTGTTAGTTCTTGTGATATTGGCAACGTTTTCTGCAATAACCCACCGTGGACGGATTTCATCAACCGCCCGACACATGTGCCACCATAATCCGGTCCTTTCTCCTTCAAGTCCGAGTTGTCCTTTTCCTCCCATCTGCTTTGCCTTACTTGCATCTTGGCAGGGGAATCCGCCTGTAAGGATGTCCACTCGGTTTCGCCAAATATTGAAATCTGTTTTGGTAATATCTGCATAACTTGCACTTTTAAATCGTTTTTCCAAAAAGCTCCGGCAGAAATCATTTATTTCACAATGAAACAGATTTTTCCAGCCCATCCATTCGGATGCAAGTTCCGGAGCTCCAATGCCACTAAATAATGAGCCGTGAGTTTTCTTCATTATCATTCATCGTTTAATTAATATTATCCATCAGGTGGTCCGCTATCGCATACACCACCAGGTAAAATAAGATGTTCACTCCGAGGAGAAGGAGGATGTTTAGGAGTATTCTCATCTGCGGGAAGATCCTTTCAATTCGATTACATTAAACATTTCTTTCACTCGGTCGGCTATGTAGTCACCGTATATTCCTTCAAATTCAGTATCAGGATTGAGATTGGTAGTTGCAAGGGTTATAAACTCTCTTCTGACTTCATAACGAAGTTGGAGGATTACTTGTACTACACTTATTCCGGTACCGTAGTGCTTGGCGTCTAATGGTTCCCGTCCTAATTCGTCAATAGCCAAATGACACATACAATTCCTATCGGTGTACTGGGCGATGCCGCTCATCCCTTTTTCCGCATAGAGAAGAGCTATTTCGGCAGCACTTGTTAGCTTAAAGCCGATATTGTTTTTACTAAATCCATAACAGTACTGGTTTATCTTGCCATAATAGCGTTGGAGACCTTTTAGTAGAGCTGATTTACCAACACCAATAGGACCCCAAAATAATAAGCCCTTGCAGGGGTCAAACAAACCTTCTTTATTCCAAACCCAATTATACAATGACGATAACAAGACCTTGTTTCTATCATCTACCACAAAGAAGGGTTCTTCCTCTTGCATTGATTCTATGAGCTTAATTTTCCAGAATCGTTCCGTTTCGGTTTCTTTCCATTTGATAGGCTCACCTTTGATATGATACCTAACCGAAGGAGATTGATTTGATTCCGGCTGATTTAGGACCACCTTTGGAATCAGTTCCCCGATTTTGTTGATTGTTTCCATGTTTCAATTTTAACCATTCTTGATAATCACGTTCAGTTCCCGTAAATACAACTCCGGTCCAGTTGGATTCAATAGCTCTTTCAATCTGTCGGATTGCAAACTCTTCTTCAAATTCTCCAAGTTTGTTTAACGAAAGCTGTAGGGCGTAATTGAGTTTCTTTTCCCACTTAGGAGTTTTACGAAGAGTCTCCCATGCCGACATAAAAGCGATCGAAGTGAAAGGATAAACTAATGGCTTAGAATCTCCTTCTTTCTTCTTTGACTTTTTAGGCTTCTCCGGTGGGGTACTCTCGTGCGTATGCGCGAGACTCTCTTCTTTGTTTATAGTTTTAATATCTATAATAGGTGGGATTGCCGTATCATCCTCATTTTTTGCGGATGATATTGCGGATGTACCATTTTTATCATCCGTAAATTCTGAGGATGATTCTGCGGATGATGTTGAGGATGATTCTGAAAGTGATGCCGGCATGTCATTTATGAATCGACCTTCATCACTATCTATATCTTCATCCTTAATATGATTCTCAATATCATCCTCATTTTTTGAGTATGATATTGCGGATGATTCTGCGGGTGATACGATGTCGTTACTTAGCTTTTTTACAAATGAGTAATAACACCCTATACGCTTATCTTTGCTTGTCTCATAGAAAACAAGACCGGAAGCTGCTAAACTGCTTCTCGATTTACGTAAGGTATTATCAGACATATCCAAGTTTCCACAGAGTACATTACTACGGACAAAGAATACATCCTTCCATTTCATCTCGTTACAGATCGCTACAAGCTCATGGTACAGAGCTTGGGCGGCTGTAGTGAGATAGGTATCATCCCGAACCTTACGAAGTTTGGATATTAGTTGATAGCTATTCATAAACGGAAATATCTATTTGCTGCACATTCATCAAAAGACTTCACACGCTCTATAAGCCGCTTTTGCTTTTGCCTGAAGGCTAAATTATTGTCATACTTATTGTGGCATTCCCGGCACAATCCAACAATATTGAGAGGATTAGTGTAGTGTTCAGGGTATTCCGATTTTGGCACTAAATGGGCAGCGTCAGACATCAGCCTGCCACAAATTGCACAATATGGAGATAGGGTTTTCTTTATTTCAGCAACCTGCCTATTCCGCTGTGCCTGCTTTCTGCTTATCTGCTTCATAAAAATAGATTTTAAAGAATAGTTCCCGGATACCAAACCAATGGACACCGGGATAATTTACTTACCATGTTTCATTCTATGGCAATCCTCACAAAGAGTTTCAAGGCAATACAGGAACTCTAATTCATGCCCAACTATGGAATATCCTGCAATGTCATATACTTTGTGATGGACTTCCAAATTGTATGTCTTACCACACACTTGGCATCTATGCCCATCACGAATTCTAACCTTGCGTTTCACCTCTTCCCAATAAGGATTATTCCTAAGGCTCTGCCGATACTTCGTCGGTCGCCCCTTCTTGTGCTTCAGTCTGTTCATCTTCTTTCCTCCATGGGCTTTCTTCAATTGCTACTCTATGCCATTCATGGCGTTGGATAGGAACAACCTCGCCATTATCTTCATCCAAGAAGTCTTCGAACCAGTGTTCTAACCAAACATCCTGACCGTCTTCTTCCCAGACCTCAACAATATTCTCATCCTTACCAAATTTGCGAAGGTTCTTTCTGGTATCCTTCACATCTATATCTGGCAATTCATATCCAAGTGCTTTAAATGCCTCCAGATTCATTTCACCTGAATTGAAGAGGTTATTGTATTCATGCTTCGGTATTTCCTGAACCAACGCCAGACGAAATGCATCATTCACCCATGAATAATACAGGTAATGCCCCATCACAGGAATACGGAAGGTATCAATCATCTTTAAAGGATAATCCTTAATGCCTTTCTTTGCCAAGTTCACAAGGTCTTTGAACTGGGTATGTAAGGCAGAAATCTTTGCCTCAAAGTCTTTCTTCTCTGTATTGAACTTGGCTTTCAAAGCTTCGAACTGTGCTTCAAGTTCCGGCATCTGTTCCTCGGCAATCTCACCATAGTTCGCACGTATGGTTGAGATTTCATAATCATCCATCACCCGGTTGGCAATTACATCCTTTTCTTGGATGGTTACAAAATGCTCTGACAACTTCTTTTTAACGTCGTCCATACAGACGCAATCAGAGAAAATAATTTCGGGGAATTTTACTGTAGTAGGAAGCTTGAATTTAAGTTCCTCTGGTACATAGTCTTTTAAATCAATCATTGTTTCTTAGTATTTAATTTCTTAAGCATTTTCTTGTACCTTCTACATAAATCCTGATCGGGAGATGCTTTAGGAGCGTATTTCTTTATTTTATCAGAGCATTGCATAAGTAGGCGCTCTATTGTTTGAATATCTGTTTTGCATAATTCCATTATTCAAAATCATCAATAGCCACCGGATGAAGAAGTTTTTTACTCCAATCAGGAAGCTGCATGTCAATTATACCACGAGTACCTTCTTCCGCTTTAGCATCATAGCCGGGAAACCACTTCTTATCGAAGCAGTCCTTGACGATAGAAAGAGCATAGTGATATTTATACTTACCATTAGCCAAATCGTCAGGAGACCAGAAAAGAACAGCAACATCATAAGGTTCAACCGTCTGCAACATAATCATTATCGTTACATTGAAGTTTCGCCCGGTAATGCTACTCATCACCTCCTGATACATACCTTCGGATAACTCATACTTGAGTTTGGCACAATCATAATAGAACTTGCCGAGGTCATCGGCCCGTGTGGTCTTAAAGGAAATTACGGCATTAACACCGATATTTTCTTCTACATTGAAATAATCCGGCCGAACTCTCACATCAAGACCGGTTTCTTCATCCTTTCCATAGAAAGAAACTTCTGAGTATGCACCTTTGAGAATCTGAGGGATAACACCACCACCATACCAATAATAGTTCCTTTTCAAGGCGGTGATAATCATATTCATTTCTTCGCTGATGAAAGAATAGCCAAAATCGATAAGCTTTTGTTTCAAATCGTCCCTGTACTCTTTGAGTGCATTGAAATTCCATTTTTCAGAAGGAGATTCACTTTCAGCATCCTTTGCGTAATCGTTCTCATTTGCAAGAAGTTCTTCATAAAACTCGATCATTTGAATCACACCATCTTTTGATGCTTGATTGCATGACGGTTCTACCTTTACCAATTCAAACAAACGAGGCTCCAGAAAAGCCATGTGAGCAAATGTTCCTAACTGAAAACAAGACTTCTGCTTTTCCTCAAAAACTCTCTCCCAATCATAGTAAAACGAACGCGGAGTCTTAAGAGCATTCTTTAGATTTGAAGAAGAAATATGTCTGCTTTCAAGATATGTCTCCATTGGATCGCGTTTGACTGTTCCATGCACACTCAAAGATTTCAAGTCGATATTGACAGGTTTCTTATAGCAGTTTAGTGCTATGAAATCCAGAACCGTTTCTTTCGTTGGGTAATCATCCGGATTATAGGCAGAAGGGTTGAGCTCCTCCCCTTCTGCACAATTATTCAAATCAAAATCTATCATCCGACTACTGGTAAGTTTATGCGTAGAGGTTTTACAGACCAATTATCAGACTGGAAATTATTCGTTTTATTCTTTCTCTTACCCATATAAGTGATTTTAAGAGGAACACCACTTTTAAGCGAACCATTCTCAATATATTGTTCAAGAATACCAACCAATCTACGAGAACCATTAGTCACAGTCTGTACTACTCCATCCTCTGTTCTCTCAAGAAAAGTAGCACAATCCAAATCAATTAATTCACCTGTGTTGGTAGCGCTTAAGACCTTTTGAGGCTTGATTTCTACAAAAAACATTTTCTTAAACTCACCGGCATGTTCCGGCGTCCAATAGTTACCACAAAGGTCAACTGGTAATTCCTGAGCATCCTCTAAAGAAGGGAGATCACTTGTACTCAAATCTGCTGCTTGAATCTCAAATGAAGATTCCTGCTCTTTTAATGTTAATTCTTTACTCATAATCATAAAATTTAAAGGGTTAATTATATTCTTTGTTCTTTAGAATCAGTAGCGTAAAGAAGCACATCACAAGCATTGATTGCATAAGGAGACATTTTCGTGGTTCCGGTCTTTTCTGCACGTATTTTCTTTTCTGCTATCAGCTTTTCAAGTCTATAGCGACCGCCTACAAACTCTTTTGCCTGCTCTTTATTGAGGGAAACTCTGCTACCTATTCGATAGAGAGTATTTAGTTTTGCTTCTGCATTCATTCTAACCTCCTTGTTCTTTCAATAGTTTCAACTCTTGTTCTTCTTGCCCTTCTCATATCACTCTGTTCGTGATAAAGTGAAAAAGAAAAAAGGCATAAAAAACAGCAAGCAACCGCAGAACGAGCAATAAGAGAGAAGTCCATAGTAAATTTCATTCCTGTCATTCGTTCATAAAACATTGTCGCCAGCTCTCTTCCGTTTCTAATTCGAAGAATTCTGAAAGCCTCTTGCAGTTGGTTATTTATCGTGCTCAACGCCCTGCATTTCATCGAAGCTATTTCCTTCTTCTCATACCCCTGTGCGTACATTCGTGCTGTAACCTCACATTCAGGTGTAAGTTCTGTTAATACTCTTTCCATAATCGTGTAAGTTGATTGGTTACGATGTTCTGGTAACTATAACAATGCCTTTTTCTTTGAATGATTCAGACTTCCATTTCTTGCCTTCATTGTAATGTTTGGCGTTCAAAAGGGATACATTGTTACGAATTGTCTCTAATGAAGATATTGGCAACTTGATTGTTGCTCCTTTCTTCATAGTTTTCATTTTTTCTTTGTTACTTACTTTTTCCATAAGCTGTTTTTTTAATTAGTGATTGTGGATAAGCCTCGATTCGAACGAGGATGAGCTTTACTGCTAATAAGAGAGAGTCCCGGCATACGTTCCGTGCGTCTTCCAATTCCGCCACTTATCCATGTTTGCCACACTAGCGCTCTAATGTGGACTTTGATATTCTTGTTCTTTTATTGATAAACATTCACTCTCACGAGCTACTTTGTTCCCGGATACCGAACCAACGGACACCGGGATAGATGCAGAACATTTAAAAATCAAATAAATACAGGGGCTTAAACCCTACGACGTCCTTTTCGCCGGCATCATTGGTTAAACATAAAAGAAAAATTATCTGTGGAGAATCCCGGATTCGAACCAGGATTTGCTGCACTACAATTCTACCCATCTACGGTGGCGTGCATTTCCACCTCCGGTTAGAGCGTTTACCAATTTCGCCACTTCTCCATTTTAAAAGGTGCACTATCTTCGCAGACCGTACACCTGTACAACACAAACACAAAATAAAACACGATAAAAACTACTATATTTTTCAGAATCCGCCCGGCTGGTTTCCCTTACTCACAGTACTGACTTATTGCAGGAACCTTATGCCGGATTATCGGTCTACCTTTTTGCGGATTTCTATTCAAGTTTGTTCTATTTTACGCTAATCCTTGCAACTTTTTCAAAGATTTGCAAGTTTCTTTACTCGAGTACGATCCTATTCATGTAATTCCGTATAGGCTATTCTGACAAAGGCGAAAGTCCCAATACATATAATACCCATTATAACAATAGACATTAATTTCATCGGACTATATGTCGTTATTGCCCCGTATAGCATACCAATAGCACACAAAGCTAAAAGTATAGATAAAACGAACTGAATTAATTTCATATTCAATCCTCCTTTTCGATTTTAAACCCTTTGTTTTCGAGATAACTAATTATAGTATCTTCGCTTATCTGATTTAGAACTTCTGTTTCGTCCATTTCAGAAACTAAACTAGATGTATCGAAATAATCAACACAATCAGATGCATTCACTAGCGATAATAAGCTATCAGCATCTACTTTTGAATAATAATGTGACATAATCGTATAATTTAAAAGTTTGTTCCCCTGAACCAATTCGATTGGCAACATCACGTTATAATCAGGGGATTTTCTTAACTTTGAGGTGTCTAACTAAAAATTAAGAAATATGAAACAGTTTATTGAAGTAAATCTTAAAAATGGAGGTGTAACATTAGTTAATGTAAACACTATTAGTTTTTTGAGTGCATTAAACAGCGGCAAGGTGCAAATTATCCTTACTTCACCATCTTCAAATGGCTCTCATTTCATAGAAACGAGTGAAACATACGAAGAAATAAAAACTAAGATTCAGGAAGCCCTTTAATCCATTTATAGATTTGGTTGGCGGTATAATATACACAATCATAATGTGTGTTTGTCTTTACCGCCAATCTTACACACCATTTACGCAACCTTATATCGTTACGCCTTTTAATATACTGAACTATTCTTTTAATCATCTTTTTCTCTTTATTGGTTGGATATAACTTCTCGCTCCACTCTCTTATAGTCCTATTTACATAGTGGACTACACTATCATCCGGCAAGTCAGATACTAAAATATTCGGCATATCTTTACCTGCTTCAGCATTAATGATTGAATAAAACAGAAATTTGTATGCTTGCTTATATTGGATAAGCTCATCTTTCAATTTACAGATAGTATTTACATCTGTATTGGTAAATCTTCTTTTTCGCCTATGTTTCATAATAATATGTTTTAGTTAGTGCCCGTGCTCTCATCGAAGAGAAGAACTCTTATCACAAGTTCGGCACGGGCTATATTGCACCTGTTAGCGCAACCGTTGCCTACTCGGTAGTGCTTACTGATAAAGACATTTTCAGACTAACAGTAAATTTCATTTCAATTATATAGCCTACCACCGTTCACCGCATCCCTGCTATGGTGGCTTCTATATCTCATTATCTTTGGTTGACCTAAATAGTTTATGAATTACACTATAAAGGCTTTTACAATATGTCAAAGAGCTTAATCAATAGTGCCCGTGTAGAATATTCTCTACGTCTGCACGGGCTGTCGTGCTCGGTATAATCATGTAAGATTCTACGCGTATCTGCTTAAACCTTGAATCAGACAGAGGGCATCATAATCCATGTCGTTATCTTCGTCTGTATCCGGTCCTGAAAGGATGGCTTCATAGGTATCAATTTCTTCTTCGATAACTTCTATGATGTCAGCCTTGCAATCTACATTGTAAACTCTACGGGCTGTTTCTTCATCCATATTCTGAACATTGTCCAGGTCTCTGTATAAGGCATTCAAGCCTTGTTCTAATTCGTAGTGTGTCATAATCATGCAATTTTTATAAGGTTAAACTTCTTGAATGAGCGCCATCCGCCAACTTCGGTATCCCAATAATTGAAGAGGTCATTATTCTTTCGAGAACCGGTACCTTTTATTTTATCATGAATTTCTTCTTCTTTCATCGTGCCAAAGGCTTGACGTACTTCGCCTGAAACTTTCTGATAAAAGAACTGAACCGTTCTTTTCTTCATCTCTTTAGCTAACTTGTAAACTTGCCATGCTTTTTTTAAGCAATCTGCAAAATTTTCACCTGTCACTTTAAAGAATCGCCATGCCATTGACATAACCTCTTTCATCTGATTTTTAAATGTTGTGCTCATAATCGTGTATTTTAATATGTATGTACTATTGCATTACTCAACTCAATACGCTACCTTTGCTTCGTGATTGATTGATGATGCAAATATACTACTAAATAGTATAACTGCAAACTAATTGGTATTATTAATCTTACTATTTAGTATTTTTAACTATATGACTATAAATGAAAGATTTGCTGAAATACTTAAATCAAAGAATATCAGCGTTAAAGAAGCGGCTAGGCTACTCGATAGAACAGAAGTGTATGTACGTAAGTTAATGCGTCCAGGTGAAAGTTTTGGTATAGAACCGGTGACGAAAATACTAAATAGTATAGATGATGTTAATCCTGATTGGCTATTAAATGAAAAAGGAAATATGTTTCGTGAAGAACATTTTCCCACAAACACAAACGGCAAAGGAGTTCCATATTTTGAAGATATAGAAGCTTCCTGCTCAATACTATCAATGAATATGGAAACACCAGAAAACCCAACCTTTTATATTGACTACGAGCACTTCAATGACTGTAATGCCTATATTCCGGTCGTTGGCGACTCAATGTATCCGCAGTACTGTGCTGGGGAAATAGTAGCTGTAAAGCAAATCTTCAATTTTGATGTAATTCAATGGGGAGAAGCCTATCTCATCGTTACCAATAGTAATGCTAACGATTTACGTACAATCAAGCAAATACATTATAGTGACGATGAAAGTAAAATCATTCTTCGAGCAAGCAACCCTAATTACAAAGGAGATACCAAAATAAGCAAGGAAGATATTCGGTCACTCTTTATAATCAAAGGAAAAATCAAAAGAAATCAGTTATAACTTTAAAATAGGAATATGAACAAAACATTATTAATATTTTCAATTTTAGTATTTTCGTTAAATACTTATTCGCAGGATCGTTTTTTAAACTTTAAAATTGTCAATGAGACTAATATTATTTGGCAAAACATATATGACACTGACTTGTCTAAAAATGAGATTGTTGACTATTTTAAATTATTTGGAAACATAAAAATTGTAGAAGAAACAAATGACAGAATAATAGGATATTCTTATGGAGGTAAAATTGATTTTAATAAATATAAAGGTAGTAAAATAGGAAATACTATTTTCGATAATGATTTATTTTATAAAGTTATTATAGATTTAAAGGATAAGAAATACAGAATCACAACATTGGATATTCTTTTTTCTAAAGACGGAGGAATGCTAATTGATGGATGGGGAAGCACAGGAGCAAAACATGAGACCATTGATAACAAATACATTAAAGAAGGAAGATTTAAAAGTTCATTTTCAAGAGAAGGCGCAGAATCTCTAAATAAATACTTTCTAGATAGTTTTTTAGCAAAAAAGTTACTTGATGATTTTTAATACCATGAAATTCAGCCAATACACATGGAACTTATATAGAAACTCTCCCGAAGCTGGCATGAAAAGAGGCAGTCTTTTGAACGGAATAACTACAAAAGATACACGTGGCTAGATATGGAAAATCCCGATTTATTCAATGAATTAAAAAACAAACTAAATAAATAGACATAATGAAAAAGATTTTATTATTAATGATGGCTATTCTATTAGTATCATTATCGTCTTGTGATGAAAGTGTATCGAATGGTAGAAGAATATACAAAGCGTATTTTAAACATATATTAAAGGACCCTGACTCTTTTACGGTATATGACGAGAAATATACTAAAGATGGAGAATATACAGTGAATTGGGAATTAGATTACGGGGCAAAGAATTCGTATGGCGGAATGGTAAGAGAGCAAGTTTCATTCACTACAATTGGAAATTCCATCTTTATAGATGGAACTAGCTATGATGTAAGGGACTTTAAATAGGATTCAAATTTTATTAGTCAACTTTATAAAATATATTATTAACATTTCAATTCTACCTTAAAAATAGCAATTGTATAGTAGATTGTTTTTTGAAAAGCTTAGAAAAGAGTAGTTAATATATTAGTAGTCAGTATAATAATAGAGCCGCTACACGGGACTTCGTAACGCGTAGGTCGCCAGTTCAAGTCTGGCTAGCGGCTCTCTAATTAGAACGCTGATTATTTGACTAATAATCAGCGTTTTGTTTTTCTATAGAATCTCTTTCGTATGAGTGTGGTATCTTTTTTACATGGAATTTATGTGAAATATAAAAAACGAAATTTATGTTGAGTCGCATTATTGTTTTAGTCGTCGCAGGAGTTGTCGTGGTCTATATTGTTCGTTTTATAGATAACTTTTTCTCTCAGCGCAGAAGATAAATTCAACTTTCAAACATCCGGCTGCGTGCCAACATACAAGCGCCAATGATACCGGCTTTGTCTTTCAGCTTGGATGTCGCAATGGCTGAATCTTTATTGACTAGATTTAGCGAGTACTTGCGTACTGCTGTTTTTATCGGCTGGGTGATATAGTCGTCAGTCAAAGATAGGGTTCCGCCTATGATTACCAGTTCAGGATTGAATATATTAATTAGCCCTGCAATTTGTTTTCCCAGTTTTTGTCCGATCTCTTCTACAATTTCAATGCAGAGTGGGTCTTCCTTGTTTACGGTAGCTATAATTTCATCCAAAGTAAGAGGATTTTCTTTGGCTAAAATCCGGTTGGATAGGACAGAACTTTCTCCTTTCTGGATGCGTTCTATTAATATTCGATGAAGAGCTGAACCTGATGCTTCCGTTTCCAAGCATCCTTTTTTACCACAGTGGCAGATGATTTCATTGTCAAATACATTTGTATGCCCGAATTCTCCGGAAAAACCGGACTTTCCGGTATATATTTTCCCATCAATGATAATACCTATGCCTAATCCCCAACTGACGTTTACAAAAATAATGTCTTTTTCCCCTTTTACGCATCCTTTCATATATTCCCCGTAAGTCATAGCGCGTGTATCGTTGTCTATTGTTACCCGGAATCCGATTTTTTCAGTTAATACTTCCGCCAAGGGTCTCTCTTCAAAATTAAATTGGCTGAAGCTATATCCAGATTCTGGGTTGACTCTGCCGGACACATTTATATTGATATTTAATATTTTATCATTATCTATATCTGCTTTCTTTATAAATTGCAGAATAAGTTTGCATAACTCTTCCAGTGCTTGTGAAGTGTTTTCTGATTTAAAAGGGATATTCATTTTTAATTCTACCATATCGCCTTTGAAATTAATCAGTCCTATATTAATGGCAAACTTTTTAATATCTACTCCTATAAAATAACCGGATTCGGGATTTAGTCCATATAAGCTGGGGTAGCGTCCTCCGCTCGTCTCCAATTTGCCATAATCGTTTATATATCCTTCTTCGCACATTTCACTAATGAATTTTGTGACAGTCGGGACACTGAGATCCAGTTCTTTTGCTAAATCTGTAATAGTAGAACTACCATTATATATATAATGTGTAATAATCTTCTTTTTGAGAAGAGCGTTCTTGGTTCCTGCTTCTATTTCTTTCAGTAAATGTTGTTTCATCTTAGTCCTTCTTTATTGTTTGAGGCAAAGATAATAAATTTATTTATTAATGGAGATTTGTTTGATTTGAATTTAGTAGATGCTTTATTTATCCCTCTTTCTGAATATTGTATTAAAATGAATAATATATAAATCAAGAATCTATATATTTAATAATTTTATTAATAACGTCTGTTATATTAAATATTTCTTTTATATTTGCCCTTCTATTATTTAATTATAAATGAAAGGAAAAATATGATCGTATCTAATCTGCAAAACAGTCAGCGTATCGAAGGGCTCCACCCTTTGTTCAAGCCCTTGTTTGACTATGTGAAAACCCATGATTTGCTTCATACGGATTTGGGGCGTATTGAGATTGATGGTGAGAATTTGTTTATCAATAATGTAAATCTGGAATGTGTATCTCCTGATAAGCAAGTTTTAGAATTACATCATGACTATATTGATGTGCATATCTTGTTGGAAGGTGCGGAAACAATTGGTTGGAAAGCCTTGGAGGACTTACAAAAAGAGGTTAAGGCATATTCTAAAGAGGACGAGTGCGCCTTATATTCAGATACTCCGACTACTTATGTTAATCTGCTTCCGGGGCAATTTGTAATAGTGTATCCGGAAGATCCCCATGCCCCGATTATTGGTCATGGCAAGATACGTAAATTGATAGCTAAAGTACGGCTATAAATTGTTATTGTTTTTATTTTGTAGTATCGAAAATAACATGGAAAAGGTGGTGTCTCTTATTAATGAGGTGCTGCCTTTTGATATATATAAAGTATTATATCTTCTTATGTGATTTATAAATAAGCAAATATATAATAAAATATTTAATTAAATATTTGGAGGAAAATAAAAATAGTATTATGTTTGCAATGATTTAATACGAGTGAAACATAAAAAATTACTTTATATGAAAAACAAAAGTATTTACCCATGGGTGGTTGTCGGTCTGCTGTGGATAGTAGCGCTACTTAATTATATGGACCGTCAGATGCTTTCTACGATGCAGGAAGCTATGAAAGTAGATATCGTAGAGTTGAACAAAGCTGAAGCTTTTGGAGCTTTAATGGCTATATTTTTATGGATATATGGTTTTATGAGTCCTGTTGCGGGAATTATCGCCGATAGGGTAAATCGTAAATGGTTGGTGGTCGGTAGTCTTTTTGTCTGGTCGGCGGTTACTTTTTTAATGGGGTATGCTCATAACTTTCACGAGCTTTACTGGTTGCGTGCTGTCATGGGAGTCAGTGAAGCGTTGTATATTCCTTCGGCTTTATCGTTGATTGCTGACTGGCATGAGGGAAAATCCCGCTCTTTAGCTGTAGGAGTTCATATGACAGGGTTGTATGTCGGGCAGGCTATCGGTGGTTTTGGGGCTACGGCTGCTGCCGCTTTTTCTTGGCAGGCTACTTTTCATTGGTTTGGCATTGTAGGTATTGCTTATTCTTTGGTACTTATATTGTTTTTGAAAGAAAATCCTATTCATAATATATCTATCAAAAAAATAGATGATGCTCCTAAAGAGAAGAAACCTTCCATTATAAGTGGGCTTTCCCTGCTGTTTACTAATTGGGCATTTTGGATTATTCTTTTCTATTTTGCGGCTCCCAGTCTTCCGGGGTGGGCAACAAAGAATTGGCTTCCGACTTTGTTTGCGGATAGCTTGAATATTCCTATGTCCGAAGCGGGACCGATATCTACTATAACAATTGCCGTGTCTTCTTTTATCGGTGTTATTTTAGGTGGAATCTATAATCCGCAAATCCAAATTTCCGCAGAATCCGAAACGAAGCGTTCGATTTTCAGGGAAAAGGACAAAACGAAGCGTTCAAAAAAGGAAAGCGCGCAACACTCAAAAAGCCGAAACAAAAGTTTTGTAATGACCTCTGTTTCGGCTTTATAATTTCATAAAAAATGGCTTTATAACGGCATTAAAATAAGGCTCAAAAGTTTGGCCTTCTACTTGAAAAATTGTATCTTTGTTCAGTGCTAAGCAGCTGTTTTATGAACTAATTTTTCCTGTTTCTTATACAGCATCATGTCTGTATATTCGGCAGAATAATTCATGTGGGCATTGAATTCCTTTTTTGTACAACCCTCAAAAGGATTGCCAATGGTTTTGTTTGCTCCAATCCATTCACACAGTTCAAGTATGGAGGATTTATTGGATGTGAAATAAACGAAGGAATGCTTTTCGAGTATCTTTAAAACATCCAAATAATCAGACAAGCGCCAATACATATTGTACGTACCAACATCAGTGGAAAGATAAGGCGGATCAATTAAAAAGACGACTCCGGGAACATCCTTATATTGGTTGAATACTGCTTTGTAGTCGCATGATACAATTTCAAGCCCTTTTAAGTAGTCAGAAGACTCCGGATAACCGGTCTTGCGAATGTTGTTATAAAGGACTTCCTTGCGCATTTCGGCTACAGACAATTTATACTTCATGGAGAACATAAGTGAGGATGATAAGGTTATAAAATCCACGTACCCAACATTTAGTTCTTCTTCCTCGATACGTTTAAAAATGCGTTCTCTAAGTTCCCCTTTAATTGGTTTATGTTTGGGTATCGAATTACCCACCAGCTCCCTAATATCGGCAAGCAGTTTATTTGTCTGTGGGATATTTTTCAGTCTGAACCGGTAGTTGTCGAAGTCATTGTAGACAACAGTAGCATCGGGCTTGCTTCTTTTGGCTATATGCGAAAGAAGTCCGGAACCGCCAAACAAGTCCACAAACACGGTATCTTCAGGGAACTGTTCCAAAACTTTAATAAACTCTTTAGCAAACATTCTTTTTTGGCCTACAAATGGCAGTGGTGCAGATAAATTCATATTCTTCATACGTTCAAGTCAAATTTAATGTTTTCAACTCCGGATAACAGTTCCAGAGTCCGGTCAATGTTATTTTCATATATATGCACATTTCCAAGGTCAAGGGTTATGGACTTCAGGGGAAGCTCCACCTGCCTTGCCATCAGATAAAGATGATAAATATCAGCCGGAAGCCCAAGGTTCGCATCAGAACTACGCTGATATGCAGATAGCACCAATTCTCCCTCATCAATTTGGAACTGCACAAGACTCAGGCAGGGTGCCTGGTTGCTTTCCACCCCGGTTTCTCCAAGAAACAGGACATAATTCTTGCTGTTGCGCTTTTCCCGGTTAATCCTGGTTATGAGGGGTGGAAGCTTTTCAAAGTAAGTTGGATAGCTGTTTACAAGGGTATGGCCGCAATAATCCCACCAGGTAATCCCTGCCTCTTTGTATTTTTCCACATCCCGGACTCCTTGCATAAACAGTTTCAATTCCTCTTTCAGCTTTTTCCTGGCTATCCCGTGGCTTTCAAATATGTCAAGTAAATCAGCGGGGGTTAGCATGAGCCTTTCGTTTAATAGATACTTGATACGCCCTTTCCTATTGGTCTGGATTTTGCCCGTTTGGAGTATCTTGTCTAATGTCTGGTAATACTTATTCATGAGCTTTATTTTTGGTTGTACAAAGGTAGCTCTACCGGACAACACAAGGCATCCCCGGCACATCAATCACACTGCACCGAGCGTGCAGTGCTTTCCAAACCGTTTGATAACATCATACACCTTACGTTCGCTTACCGAATATTTATTTGCCAAAAACGCCACTGCATAAGTGGTCTTTTCACCTTGTTTTTTCATGACCTCATACTCCGTATATAAGTCTATGAATCGAAGGTCATCCTGCTTGCCGCCCAAACTTATAAGCATTTCAAGCGGTTCTCTGTTAAATTTAAGTGCTTCAAACAATGTCATATCCAATCATTTTTGTACTTTTGCAATGCCAATCATTTATTTAATGCGTAAAAACGCCACGAGAGTGCGGCAGAGGGCATTGCCCCCGGTCGCGCACTCTCGTGGCGTTTTGTGTTAATAAATGATTGGCGTCTATATTAACAGGCCGGGGGCTTTTTTTATCCCTCCCCCGAAGGGATTGTCAATCACTCAATCCGATATAATTCCAAATTGAACTTGTCCTTTTTTTCCCAGCCTTCAGCCAGAACTGTCTGAATGAATCCTACTGCTTTTGTATAGAAATCTTTCAGTTCTTCTAACTGAGTAAAAGTATGGTATTCCGGTTGTTCATCCGAACCAAACTTAAACGTCACTGGCAGGGTTTCTCCGCCCGTCTGAACGGCCAAATCGTATGCTGCCTTATAGTTGTACTGGTTCTCCACAGAAAGCCATACATGGGCACCATTATAGGCGAATCCGGATAGGATAGCCGCATCAGTCTGGCTGTTATACCAGGACATAACCAATGTGTGGATTTCCTCATCAGTAGGCTTATGCCCGAACTCCTCTTCCATGTAGGAGGCAGAGCCGTTCTCTTTTTCCTGCACATCCCATCGGATGCGCCATTTGTCTTTAACCGGGTTCGTGCATTCCATCAGCGAAACCCCGGAACTTCCTTCAACTCTTCTCATGTAAACACGTATTTGGTTCTACCTTTGCCGAATGTCTCTGTCTTGATGGTCGTTTCAAACGGGAAACCATCCGGCATTTCCTTTACTTGTGCGAGAATATTCTTCATTTCCTCGCTGTTGGTGAAGAACTTCTTTGCCTCGCCGTTCACTTCGATGGCCACAATACAGCGGTCTTCTCCCTGCTCGGTTTTGATACCGGTCTCAAAGTCCTTCACTACAATGGGTAAGTTTACCAGTTCCCGGATGCTTACCACCACTCCGGGGAATCGCTTTTTACCGTCTTCCGGCTTGTAAGCGACATTCAAGTCTTTAAAACTTCTCATTTCTTTGCCTGTTA
>OKSD01000977.1_pt1 | contig 30102 bp, 25 predicted proteins | sample 1601221 | NCBI WGS metagenome assembly OKSD01 (sample SAMEA3541550, study PRJEB24748) | human gut metagenome | biome: human gut; feature: human-associated habitat; material: faeces | place: China | collected 2012
ACCTGATGAAAGAGCAGGATCGGGAAGCGTTCCTTGTCCGCTGGCTGCCGGGGCCTGATTTTGGAGAGTGGTATGATCTGCTGATTGATTTCCGGCATTACGGTTTCCGTGTTCTGAGTGATGTGGTTGGAGATATCGATGATGCCAACAACGGCGCAAACCGTAAACAGCTTCACCGGGTGGGCGATTCCGAAGCCTTTGCTTCTATGATGCAGGCGTACATCGACTATCCCAGAGCGAAATATTACCGGGACGCTGTGGCAAAGGAATGCCGGGAGCAGCTCAAAGGCATCGTCAATTTGAATACAGCGGTGCGGTATATCGTGGCTCTTGGAAAGCGTGACCTGTTGTGGGATCTGCTGTCGGACCTGATTGAAAAGAATGTGATTGGGGTGGAGGTGGATGGAAATGTTGAATGAAGTACAGGAGTTTCGCGCCTATACCGCCCCCGATTTCTACGGTACCAATGGTCTTGGCAGGTTTACCCTGGAATCCATTCGGGACTTCCTGGGATTTGAGCGGATCTTCACCATTCTGGCAAGGGGATACCTGTTCCGAGATGGGGACGATCCCTACGCGCGGACGGACTACGCAAGAAACGCCCTGTGCGCCTGGTGCAGCATCCCGGATAACAAAGCCGCGCCGGATGAATGGAAATATTCAACGTGTTTCCCCGAACTGCACGCTACCTTCCCGGAGCTGGTGGACGAAAATGGTAACGGCTGGTACATCCGGCACATCCGAGGAGTTGTTGCTTATGCGAAGGAGCATCCCAAAAAGGTAAAGTCAAATGTCAAAAAGTATCTGTCGGACAAAATCGATGATTATGAAAACACATGGCGGGATAAGGTGCGGCAGTACCAAATTCCCATTTTCCTGGAATCCACGGACGCGATCTGGCAGATCCGTTTTGACGATGTCATCGCCAATGCCCTGACATTGGGACCGCTCCGTGAAATGGAGGTGGAGGTAACGGAGGAGCAGAAAGAGAAACTTCTGCCCTTTGTGAAAGGGAAAGTCAAACTGGAGCATTTGACCACGCTGGTGGCCTACTACAAAGCCAATAAGCCGGAGAATTCCGATTGGGTGGTGCTTCCGGCGTCCAGCTTCAATAACTTCTTTGGCTCCACAGTTTTCAGCAAACAGGTCCTGAAGGACATTACGGACACAGTGATCCTGCGCGCAAGCACCTCCTACGGCTCCGGCCGGTTCCGGGTAAAAGAGGAATATCTGTAAACAGAAAATGCCCTGCCTCCCGAAAAAAACGGGAGGCAGGGCAAAAAACTACTTGCAATTTCCCTCAACCAGAGGTAACATCACCAAAACTTTTGGAGGTGTACCTATGCAGCACTATATTGTAGACGGCTGAAATAATACATTTCAAAAAACGGAACCCCGTTTGATTTCCATTAGTAGATCAAATGAGGCTCCGTTTTTTACATAGTCAAATGCGTTTTTCACGGTACAAATTCTAGGGAAGCTCTGATTAAATTGGCAAGAGCGGACAGCGAGAGATTTTTCGTCAGAAAAAGGAGTGAAAAAGGGTGGAATACTTTGTGTGTTTCCCCTTTTTCAGTCCGCATTTCCGGCGGAAAAGATCCGCTGCTCCGCCGCAGACGATTTAGCTTATTCGGCATTTATCTATATATGCGGTTCTGTTCGTCAGGTCAGAAGTTTGTCCAGTGTGAGACCGGTAGGCTCCCACAATCCGGCTTTCTTCAGATTCCACCTCACGGTGGACACCTTTGCCTTTGACTAGCCCTTCTCACTGCCGGATACGGGTCTTTCACCCGCTAGAATGTGCACTCACCGGGCGCACTGAGAAATCGACCAACCCCTTTCGGTGCTGGCCGATTTCTCATGCTAGTAAGAAGGAGTTATTTTACTCCTGAGTCGAGTGTGTTAGGCTATTGCTTACTCCGCAATTACTTGTTAACTCGCTTCCTAATATCCGAAACGATCACCGCGCAGATAGCGCCCAAAGAAACGATTGCGCAAGCGATCCACAGGCCAAGATTAGTGATATCACCGGTAGCCGGATTCTGATCAGGCGTTTTGGGAGTATCCGTTCCGGGTTTTCCATTGATCCGAATCAGATTAATGTTGAACATAAGGTTGCCGCAGCCACCATCTACGCGATGATCAGTTGCGTCCATCTCAAATGCCCAGCGAACAGGAATGTCAGGCATGTTCGGGTCAGGAGAGAAGCCCTTATTTGTACCGTCCAAGATACTCTTGCAGCCTTCAATCAGTTCGTCGATCATGTTGGGTGTCATGTGGGAGGTGTTGGTTCCGTCAGGCAGCAGAGCGCCGTGGGAAGAATAAATGTCATCAAAGTCCGCCTCACGGGCCTTCAGCTTCAGCAGAGTCTGCAGATAGGCTTCCACCGGATATCCCTGAACCTGAGTATACTTGTTTGCGGCATCACCGGTAACCAGCACGCGATCCTCACGGAACAGCATCGCCATGCTGCCGGGAGTGTGGCCGGGAGCAGCAATGCACTCAACGGAAATACCGCCAAGATCAAAGACCTCTCCATCCGCGATGGGGATCAATTTCATGTTCGGGTTTGCCTGCTGGATATCCTCACGGAGGTTGACCAGCGTGTAATCCAGCTTAGAGCCGGTATCGCGCAGATAGTTGTCATAGCCAATCATTCCGAAGCGGAAATCGCCGGCGATCATGCCCTTGTACAGGTCGAAGTCGGCTTCGTTGAGGTGAACCTCGTCAAAGCTCTGAACGCCGCCGGTGTGGTCGCCGTGGCCATGGGTCAGGACGGCAACCAGAGGCTTATCGGTGAAGAAACGAGCGACCTTCTGCAGATCAATCGTTCCGTTCATGCCGTCGATAATCGCTGCCTTCTCATCGCCAATGACGATGTAGCAGGAGTCATTGGTATTGTCGAAGATCTGGATCACATGCTCCGAGATCTTAGTATAGTCGATCTCGACGCCAATGCCCTTGGAGTTGAAGAAGTACAGGCTGCCGTCGTCCAACTTGACATAGTCAAGCTTCACCTGTTCGCCGTTCTCATTGTAATACTCGTAGAAACCGTCGGCTCTGGCAACCAGACCGCTCTTGGTCGGAATCTTGCTCTGCTTGAACATCCAATCAAACAGGGCGGGATCATACTTGGCCATGGCGTCCGCCGCATGGGTGAACTCGGTAACGCCATACGGTTCAAGCTCCTCATCCGTGTAGAACTTTGCCTCCACATCGACGCCCAGTTCCTTCAGGATATCATACACCACATGAGAGTGCTTGGCCTGCGCGACCGGGTCTGTCTCGGCCTGAACGATCATAACGGGAATTGCGCCCACCAGCTTTGCAGCATTCTCTTTGAAGGAAGCCTTCACGGCGTCATCGTCGGCAATTCCGAACACAGTGCCGCACATGGGCATGGCGGCCGCAAACGGCTCGGGATCATCCAGGATCATATTGACCGTACCCACGGCACCCATGGAGTTACCGGTGATATAGATACGGTTCGTGTCGATCTTACCGCTGTCAATATAGGTCTGGATCAGTTCGCGCACCTGCGCGCGCTCTGCCTCATCCCAGCCGGCTTGATGATTCAGATTCTTCATACTGGTGGGGGCCAGCACATAGCAGGGATGCACAGCCTGGAACTCCGGCTGCATCAACCCATCGACCGCAGCCAAAGCGACCTTCTGCAGATCGGCCAGAGCGTTGCCGTGGAGATACACAACCAGAGGCAGCGGCTCATTGCTCGCAGGCTCGTAGCTGTAATAATTCATGCCATTGAACACTTTCTTCTCCATTGCGTCAATCGCGCCGTTTTCGGCGGTAATATCAGCGTAGCTGAAGGAGAACTGGATTCCATCCTTGTTATAAGTGATCTTCAGGGGATTGCCCTGCTTTTCACTTCCGTCACTCTTGTACAGCAGGAATTCGTCGCCGCCCATCGTCAGGAGCAGCTTGCCATCCTTCACTTCCACGCTTGCCACAGTGGGGGCGCAGGGGATCATTCCGACAAACTTGCTGGCATTCTCAATCATAAAACCGTCTGCCGTGATAGAATTCAGGACAGAGGGATCAGACACCGTCAGCTCGATGCTGTCAACAGTCTGGCCAAAGGCCGCAATGTGGCAGTGCGCGACAACATCGGAGACAGTCAGATTTGACGGCGTTTCAGGGGATGCCGCCATGACCGATATGGTGCACAGGGAAAAGAGCATTACTAGGGACAGTAAAGTAGCTAAAACGCGTTTTTTCACAAATATTCCTCCTTATTTTTATTTGTTTCTGGGTTGACACAGCACTCATCGCACAGCTTTGTCACTGCAAGTCCCTAACGCCAGGTGACTCAGCAAGCGCATAACTGATGCAATTCATATAGGGGAACTGCACTTGTGGTGATGCTCATCCTCCTTTCCTTTGGTAAATATGTGCAACATATTTCGAAGATGGTACCAATAACTTGGTGATAACACCTTATAGTATAGACATCGTTGCCAATCGTGTCCATGTTGCAGGTCGCATTTATCATGTCGCTTTTTTTGTGTTTTCTGGGGGGGAGGTTCATTATAATGAATTTATGACATATATATCTGCAAAAATCACATATCTACAAAAGCCGCATTTTATGATATAATAACTAAAACAAAGCTTGATCGCTTGATCGCTTGATCGCTTGAGGAGGAGTGCATATGTCTACGGATGAATACAAGGAATATCAATTAAATCCTGAAAACAATGCCTCAATTTTTGGCGCAGGTTATTTGTCCCGAAATGCTCAGAACACGCTGCTTATTGACAATGTATCCCAGATGTATCATTGTTCTGTTGTACTGGAGGGGAAGGGCATCTTAATTGACCAGCAGTGTAATGCTTATCCCATCACTGCCGGATGTGCCTTTCAGCGATTTCCAGATATGCGCTACACTCTTTATATTGACAAGGCGCAGCCTTGGTTAGAGTATCAGATCACCATGAGCGAACCGGCTGTGGAAGCTTTACGCACCCTATCCTCCTTTCACGGCGGTCATCCGGTTTTTCAGTTGCAAATCCACCCACATTTGCGGCAGTGGATGACGGAGGTTGCACAGGTTGCCGCTAATGCTGCCGCAGATATTCGCTTGGAATCCTATTTTACACTGCAACGCCTGTTGTTGGCCATTCAGCTTCAAGAGGATGATTCTGATTTTTCCATGGCGCTTTCTGTGATACATTTCGCCTGCTATACCACCATGAAGAATCTTCAGAACCCCCCATCCGTGCAAGAATTGGCTAAAAGGTGCAACCTTTCTTACGGGAAGCTCGCCCAAATATTCAAGCAGTATACAAAGTTGTCCCCGCTGCGGTTTCTACAACATTATAAATTCTGCTATGCGGACCGACTTCTCCACGAGGGGACCTCTATTCGAGAAGTGGCCTCCCAACTGGGGTATTCGGACCAGTTTACCTTCTCCAAACAGTTTAAAAAGGATATGGGTATATCCCCCAGTGAAAGTCGTCATCACAACCCTGTCCCGTTCTGGGATGGCAAATCTGATCCCCAAGCTGATCTTCCAGAGTAATCTTGCCACGCTGTAGAATTGAATCATTGCGGTAGATTCCTGGGCATTGCCGACTGGCTTGTGATATTACTACTGGAATCCGAAGCAAAACCGATTTAACATAACCGCCACTGAAGGGAAATGACAAAAAGATAGTAGACACGTTTTCTTGTGTCTACTATCTTTTTGTCATTTCAGCAGAACCGGGAAACATGCAAAGGTTCCAAAAAAGCGCATCTTTAGACGAAAAGATGCGCCCTTTTGAAGATCAAGCAGCACGGCAAAGAACAATACTTGCGATCTGTTCAAAGTAAGTATAATAGTCCGGTTACAGAAGGAAATTTCGGGTATCACATATTAAAGTATCAACTGTGCTTTATATTATCTCACCCAATGTGATCCCGACTGATAACAACAGACGCAAAACCCGGCTTACCAAAATCCACGGGGCCGTAGCCTGCTCGAGGGCAGATACGGGCTTCTACTCCCGGAAACATAGGATTGGAAAAGGGTATTCCTGTTTCATAGTCCAGTTGTTCAGCCGCATCCAGATAGTCATCCAGCACTTTGCCCTTCAGCATCACCGGATGGTGAGCCACTACGAGATAGTCAGAACCGAAAGCCTTAACCTTCTTTAAAGTGGCAATATAGTCGGACAGGTTTTTGCGCTCTGGGGCAAACAGCCATACGAAGGGACTCATAGCATCACCGGCAAAAAATATGTTCTCCTCCTCGTACAGCAAACCGATACTGCCCGCGGTATGTCCAGGAACTTCCACCACCCGCAAAGTGATACCTCCAAGGGAAAACACCTTCCCCTCCCAAACAGGCAGGAGCTTACCTGTTCCGCCACAGCAATAGGCTTCCTCATCAAAGTCCTTGGGCAGAATATCCATTATCTGACCACTGGCATGATCCGCGGTGTGACGGGCCATTTCTACTGATTCCCGCCGCCTGGCCGCGCTGGTAAACTGCTTACACAATTCTATATCATCCGCGTGGATATAGATTGGTCCGTCGAATTGGTAATTCCCGCCGACATGATCCGGATGCCCGTGGGAGTTCACTACGGTCACCGGCAGCTGCGTAATCTTTGAAATGGCTTCGTGTAGATTTCCGAAGCCGTAGCCAGTATCAAACAGCAGCGCCCGCTCCGTTCCCACAAACAGATCCATATACACCTGCTCATCACTACCAATGTGATATACACTTGGTCTAATTTCGTTCCATTGATAAAAATTTCCCACTATATTCCCTCCATCGATCCTATTTTGTCAATCCAAACCTGGCACCCTTCTGATCTGCCCCAATCGCTCAATCATAACACGCATCTGCTCCACAGGCAATCCAAGGAAGGATGCACGTGAAAGCTGGCGAAATGTTTGTGTAGTGAATTCCCTGTCATTTGCCTGAAGCATACCAAACAGCTTGGGCTGGTTCTCACCCAACACGGCAATTGCATCTTCGTCTCCGGCCAACTGACCTAAACGGGAGTCCCAGTCATAGGCGGCCAGCAAGTCTTTGGTAGGCTGATAGCGATAGTCATAAGTCCCGGATTGCACCTCAAAGGCTTCCCGGTCACTACATGGCAAGGTCACCATAGCGGTGCAGCCGAAAGGCACCTCAATGTGCAGGGAGAGCGTCCCATCTTTCTGTACCTGCCAAGCGCTCTCATATGTGCCTGATATGGTGCGGCAGCGGCAGGTCAAATAGCCCAGCCGGGCATCCGGCTGCGGAGCGATGATCGCCCTTCGGAAGCCCAAGCCGTCCGGCCGCAGGCCGCCTAGCCAAGCAAAAACGTACTCCGCCACGCTGCCGTAAGCGTAGTGATTGAAGCTGTTCATGCCGGTAGCGGAGCAGGCGCCAGTGGGCATCAGGCTGTTCCACCGTTCCCAAATCGTGGTCGCTCCCAAATCTACGCAGTACAGCCAGCTGGGAAAGCTGTGGTTCAACAGGAAGTCGCAGGCCAGTCGATCCATTCCCTCCTGAGCCAGCGTCTGGCACAGCAGGGGCGCGCCGACAAATCCACAGCGGATTTGGTAATTGTCGTATTGGAGCCGGCGAGAGAACTGCTCCAACAACACTTCTTTATTCCGATACAGCCCCAGCCGGAGGGCGATGATATAAGCTGTTTGGGTGTCCACAGACAGTCGTCCGGCGGGAGTGAAATAGGTATCCATCACTGCCGTGCGGATGTCCTCCGCCAAAGCGTTGTAGTGGGTCTCGTCCTCCGCCTTTCCCAGCATGCCCGCCAGCCGGGCGGTGAGAGAGGCACTCTGATAGAAATAGGCAGTGGCCAGATAGGTGTCGTCTGTGCTGCCCTTGAAACTGTTTTCCGTAATACCGTCCAGCGCAAGCCAGTCCCCAAACTGAAAGCTCTTATCGTACAGGTGGTTTGGGTGGTTCCGATCCACATATCCACATAGTCTACCCAATCCTTCATCATGGGATAATACCCCGCCACCTCTGCTGCACAGCCTGTCATACGCAGCAGCGTATCCGGGATGAGCACCGCTGCATCCGACCAAATGGCGCAGAAGCTAAAGTCCTGCCGTCCCAACGTATAAATGGGCACAGCCCCATCATGCCGCAGCTGTTCCGTTCGCAGAAGCCGCAAAAACTTGCGGTAGAAAGCCCGGCAGTCCATGAAGTAGCAGGCCGTTGGGCTGAACACCTGGGCATCTCCCGTCCAGCCTAACCGCTCGTCCCGCTGGGGGCAGTCGGTAGGGATGTCCAGAAAGTTGGAGCGCTGACTCCACAGGACGTTTTTTAACAGTCGTTCCACGCCAGGGTGACCGCAGGCCAGCTTGCAAGTAGAGTCCAGGTCAGAATAGACCACCGGGGACTCAAAGTCAGCAGGGTCTGGTTCCCCCGGCCAGCCGGTGACCTTCACATAGCGGAAGCCAAAGAAGGTAAAGGTCTGGCAGACGCTCTCCTCCCGACCATCGGAGCGGTAACGAAAGCCGCCCCGTGCGTCTCGATAATTTTCGTTATAGAAGTTCCCGCATTGAAGCACTTCGCCAAACTCGAAATAAACCTCCGTCCCTTGGGGCAGCGCCGCACAGAAACGGAGCAGACCGGCATGGTTCTGCCCGAAATCCAGTACCGTCTCCCCGGCAGGGGTATGAATGACCTCCCGGGCCTTCAGAACGCCCTTCTCCCGGATAGGCAGTGAAAACCGCTCTACGACCCGTAGGGAGACATCCACCAGTTCCACCGGGCGGTTCAGGCCAACAGGGGCCAGCCGATCCAATACCTCTCCTTCATAGATGCCATCGGCGGTAATGAGGCTGTTTGTCCATGTCCAGCTCTCGTCCGTGCCGAAGACTTGCTCCGTGCCGTCTTTCAGGACGACATGAAGCTCTGCCAGGGCAGCATATCGGTTGCCGAATGGCTCTCTGGCAGCCTCAAGGCCATACCGGCCCTTGTACCAGCCGTTGCCAAGGGCAATCTCCAGCCGGTTATGTCCACGCAGCAGGGCGGTGACGTCGTAGGTCTGGTACTGCACTTCCTCCTTGTAGTCGCTGATGCCGGGGGTCAGGAGCTCGTCCGTGACTGGTTGGCCATTGAGTCGAGCGGCGTACAGTCCCAGGCCTGTAATATACAGCCGGGCAGCGTATATCTCCCCTTCCAAGTCAAAACGGCTGGTAAGCATCGGTGCGCTTTTTGCTTCGGCAGGTGGACCGATCCAACGGCCTGCCCAAGGCTCGTCCATTTTCCCTGTCTCGAACCATGTGATGCCTTCGGCCCGGTCTCCGGCATTGCCAGAGACCTCCACGCCCACACAGTAGCGCGTGCGGGGTCGGAGTTTCAGCGTTAAGGGTGTCCCCTCCCAGCTCAGGTCACCCCAAGTCTCCCACAAGAGATCGGTTTTATCCGAGCTACCCCAAACCCGGATATGGGTGGAGACAGGCCGTTTCCCTGCGGCATTCTCCACCAGCCAGGACAGCAGAAGTGGTCCTTGAGAATCATAACCCAAGGGTTCCGGGATTCCGTTTAATTTCAAACAGGTGATGTTCATAGCATTTTCTGTTTTACAGAATGTTCAGCAAGTCGCTGACCGAAGACAGGTTATAGTCCCCTGCACCTGCTTGGGATGCGTCTCCCACACAGGCCACAGTAAAACCTCCCCGGTGTCCCGCCTCAGCACCTGCTACCGCATCCTCCACCACAAGGCAGGCAGAGGGCGGCAGCCCAATGAACTCTGAGGCTTTCAGGAACACCTCCGGATCTGGCTTGGAGTGGGTGATGCAGTTGCCATCGGCCACTGCGTCAAAATATGCACCCAATCCAATGCGTTTCAAAATCATAGGTGTGTTCTTGCTGGAGGAGCCAATAGCCAACACAAGGCCTCTGGCCCGCAACTTATTCAGGGTATCTTTTACTTCATCGGACAGGTCGGCGGGGGACATCTTGTTCAGCAGATTCCGGTAGATCTCATTTTTCTGAGCAGCCAGCTGCTCCTTGTCCTTCTGAGACAGAGCAGGCCCCTCGTAACGTTCCAGGATAATCTCCAGGCTAGCCATCCGAGACACGCCTCGGAGCCGGTTATTGATCTCCCGGTCAAAGTAAGTGTTGATACTGTTTGCCATCTCTTTCCAAGCTAAGTAGTGGTACTCATCGGTGAAGCAGATGACGCCATCCAGGTCAAATATGATGCCTTCGTATTTCACGAAAGTTCCTCCTTACAGATTGTCTCCATTGGTGGCAATAACCTCTTTGTACCAATATGCGCTGTCCTTCATGGTGCGCTTCAAAGTTTGGTAGTCCACATACACCAATCCAAAGCGGACATCATACCCAGCAGCCCATTCAAAGTTATCTAACAAGCTCCAACAATGGTAGCCAAGCACCGGAATTCCTTCGTCTACTGCCCGCCGCAGCCCCCTCAGGTAACGGTGTAAATAGTCGATACGGTTGGGATCGTGGACCTGACCGTCAAGGGAAACCCAGTCACTGCAAGCGCACCCGTTTTCTGTAATCATCACCGGCAACCCATATCTCTCGTAAAGGAATTTGGCTGCCCAGTATAGAGCATCACCGGTGATATTCCAGCCAAACGGAGTCTTAGGACAACCCTGATAGCCATAATCATCATATGAATTGGGGTCAATAGGATATGTGATGGTTCCCTGGTAGCAGTTAAAGCCATAGAAGTCCAGAGGTTGATGAACGCTTGTCCATTCCTCGGAAGACATTGGGTAGAGCGCTTCGCCGAACAGTTCTTTTGCGTCTTCCGGATACCGCCCCAAGAAGATAGGGTCAGCCCACCAGGCGTTAGACATCATGTAGTCTCCGTGAATAGAGAACGAGCGGGAACGGGCATCTTCTACTGCTGCGGCAGAACTGTCTTTGGGAAGATAGCAGTCTCCGGTCGGAGCCAATCCTACCAGAGCTTTGGGGCAGTTCTTACGCAGAACAGATACGGCTTTACCATGGGCGAGCAGCACGTGGCGTGTAATCCTATTCAAACGTTCATCACTGGTTCCAGATTCAAAGGGAGCGTGAGCGCCAAGACGATAGCCCATCCCAGTAAATATCTGAGGCTCATTGAAGGTCATCCATCCGTAAACCAGATCACCCAAAGCATGACTGACAACCTGTGTATACTCTTCAAACCAGACAGAGCTGTCAGGGTTCTCCCAGCCACCCTTCTCATAAAGGGCAGTAGGCAAATCCCAGTGATAAAGAGTAGCCATGGGTTTGATACCGGCTTGCACCAGCGCTTCACAAAGCTCGCGGTAGAAGGACAGTCCCTTTTCGTTGACCAGGCCGGTTCCATCCGGCAGGACACGGCTCCAACTGATGGAGAAGCGATAGCTTTTCAGCCCCAGCTCCTTCATGATTTCTACATCCTCCCGCCAGCGGTGATAATGATCGCAGGCGATGTCGGCGGTCTCCCCGTGGGATACATGCTTGCCCTGATGGACCAGGGTGTCCCAGATAGACTCCCCGCGGCCTTCCTCATTCCATGCCCCTTCAATCTGGGTCGCTGCAGTCGCCGCTCCCCACAAGAAATTTTCAGAAAATCCCATAGTTAATATCAACCTTTCCTAGATTATTCTGGCCTTTTGCAAACGAAAACGTTACATAAACTTTGCGCCCCACGCTCCGCACCATGGGTCTATGGGACTGATACCCTCAAACTGCGCACGCCCCATAATCCGTTCCACAAACGCCGACACAGCGGCGATGTTGGCGGAATAGCAGTTGACAAAGGTACTGATAAAGGGCACATCTATCATGTGATATGGATTGCAAAAGCTCACAAACATGGTGGGAATGTCTTTAATATACCATGGCTCATTGGCAGCCATGAGGGGGATCCAGTCCAGACGGCGGGTGGTGTAATTAGAACCGGTTGACACATTGCCTACCACGATGGATAGATCAAACTTCTCTTTCATGTCCGCCACACCGGATGTAAAGATTTCTCCCCGCTCCATAGTGGCATAGTCGTATAGAGAGACATCAAAACCTTCAGCCTCCAGCGCCCGTTTCAACGGCTCAGCTACGCTGCCGCTTTCTCCGAAACCGCCAGACTGGTTTCCTCCCAAAACAGTAATCCGAATCCTGCGAGTGCGGCTGGGCGACAGAGGCAGCAGCCCCTGATTGTCCTTTACTAAAGTAATCGACTTCTCAGCACATTCTTTTGCCCAGCGGCTATGCTCCTCACAGCTCAACCAGCGCAGTTCTTCTACATTTGGCAAGGGATTGCGGTGGAGCGCCAAGCTTGCCTTTAACGCCAATTGCCGTGCCACGGCCTCATCCAACCGTTCCAAAGTCACCAAACCTTTTTTCAAACCCTGCTGAATCGCGGCATAATCTTCCTTAATGTTCTTGCAGAACACCAGCATATCCGCTCCTGCCATTAAAGCTGTACAAAGAGCATCTGCACGGGATCGTTGCGCAGAAAAGCCCAGCATAGGTGTCGCGTCAGTGGTTATGAGCCCATTGAAGCCCATTCGTTCCCGCAGCACCCCGGTAAGCAGATTACGGCTGAGAGAGCCGGGAAGCATATCCTCATCCCGAATACCTGGCTGTACTAATCGCTCCAGACCAGGCTGGATAATGTGCCCAGCCATCACCGTCTGCACTCCTTGGTCAATCAATGCCTGATACACCCGTCCATAGGTAGCCAACCAGTCTTCAGCAGAAAGGGAATTCACTGTGGGCATCAGATGTTGATCACGTTCGTCTACTCCATCGCCTGGAAAGTGCTTTACACAGGCGGCCATAGGCCGAGGGGAATCGGCTAACCCACGCAGGTAGGCGCTGCCCATATCCAGCACGCGTTGGGGATCACTGCCGAAGGTACGCACATTTGTAATGGGATTGCGCCAGTTAAAATCAATATCCACGATGGGCGCGAACGCCCAGTTGCATCCCACGGCGGTTCCTTCCCGGCCGCATACCAAGCCTAATCGATAGGCCTGTTCAGGATCGCTGGTAGCGGCCACTGCCAACGGACGACCTAAGTATGTGCCAGTGGGAGAAATACCGTTTCCACCGCTCTCCAAGTTGCAGGGGAACAGCATGGGCACCTTGGATGCTGTGCTCATCGCTTTATATGCCGCTTGAATTTCCTTACCGTCTCCCGCTCGATACATAAAGGCCCCTGGGTGATAGTGTTCTACCAGGTTTGTGAGCTCCTCAGTATCCGTAGTAATATCAGTAAGGCAAAAAACTTGGCCAATTTTCTCCTCTATACTCATTCTCGCCAAGGTATCCTCTACCCAGGCAATATCAGAATCAGAAAGATAAAAAGGCTTAGCCCGATAATTTATCATAGTTATTTCCTTTCCCCCGCGATGTTTAGGGCAGCCTGAATGCCGGTGTCCGTCTCAGCCTTTATTTCAATCTCACCCGGTCCGATGCGGCGCAAGATTGCTTGCGCCCGGCCGTGAAAGGTATGTGTAACACTTTCCTCATAGTTGTGGCAGGGTTTGGGATCACCGCTTCCCAGGGCAATCAGCTGACCGTCGCCAGATACCGTCACCTGTACCTCCATGTCAACGCTGTCCGCCACCAAACCAGACTGATCATGCAGAGTTATATTGACAAAAATCAACTCTTCCAATTCATTTTCCGGCTCTAACCGCAGAGAACTCGCTGTCCCGGCGGTAGTCAGCTCTATCCGGCCTAGTTCCTGATCCTTGTCCCAGGCCACAGCAATAAGGGTTCCGGGCTGATATACAGTATCGAACAGAACACGAAATCCAGCAGCTACTCCAGCGGGCCTTTTTCCCAGACTTTTACCGTTCAGTATAAGTTCCACTTCCGAGCCGGGAGAATACACCTCCACTACCACCGGCTTGCCCTCAAATCCCAGCCAGCTCCAAGAGGTATGGCTGTCACTGATGACCCAAGGGGTCTTGATTAAGTTCTCACCATAATGGGCGGGGTGCTGCACCGTAATATAAGGAGCTGATCGCAACCCAAAAACGATCTCCCGGAAGTAGGAAGCGGGGCGGCGATAGCCAGTGATGTCTATGTCGCCACAATATGCCAGCTGGCAAGGGAATTGGGCCCCGAAGCCCCCCTCCCCAAACTGATAAGCAGGTATTCCCACTCCTGCCTCACCCAGGTAATCCCACCCTGTCCAAGTAAAATCGCCAATAAGACTGGGCAACTTTTCTACAATGGCCCAGTTTTGCGCAATTTTAGGGGGATAAGTCTCACTGCCAACCATTACTCGATGGGGGTAGAGGGCTGCATCCACCTCATACCGGGCAGTCATATAGTTGTAGCCCAGTACATCCATCCCTACTGCCGCTATCTCCAAACGCCGGGAGACAATGGGATGCCGGACAATGTCGTCCATATGGGCATCCATGGCGGACATGAAGTCGTTCACATTATCGTCCGCGTCCTTCTGCCCAGCAGCAGATATAATATCAGCCAAAATAGTGTCCACTTTGTCCCCAGCGGCAAACACACCGTTGACGGATACCATTGTGTATCGCGTTGGGTCAAGTTTTTTCACCAGTCGCGCCATCTCCCTGCCAAGTGACGAACCTTGGGGAGTGCCCACCTCGGGGATCTCATTGCCCAGTGAGTACAAGATCACGCTGGGATGCGGTCGATCCTTGACTACCATAGCGGTCACATCCTCTTGCCACCACTTGTCCGAAAACAAACTGTAGTCCTGATCGCTCTTAGGCCGTGTCCACATATCGAAGGCCTCATCCATCACGTACATACCCAACTGGTCACAGGCGTTTAGCAGGGAAACACTAGCGGGATTGTGGGCCATGCGTATAGCATTGAACCCAGCTTCCTTCAGGATCCGTACCCGGCGCAGCTCGACATCCCGGGTGGCAATACCTCCCAGAATGCCACTGTCATGGTGGATGCACGCCCCTCTCAATTTTACGGATCTGCCATTCACCCGCAAACCCTGTTTTGTATCAAGTTCAGAAAAGCGCACACCGAAGTTGATTTCTTCGCTGTCCAGCACAACCTTTTCAAAGACAAGGCGCACTTGGCATCGATACAGACTCGGAGTGTCAGATGACCACAGAGCAGGATGGGCAATCATACAGCTTTGGCTCAACTCTTCCGATGTTCCTCCCTTTAGAAAAACCGGCAGCGCAAATGTTGCCGTCATTTCTCCTTTGGGATCAAAAATCTCAATTACCAAGCTACTGTCCAGAGGCAGTCTGTCCCGATTCCATACCTGGACAGCCATACGCAGCGTGGCATAGTCTGACGCGAGTCCAACCGTATCCACTCGCAGGCTGTCCGGCTCTATGTAAGCGCCCCCACCAGTCAGCAGCCACACATCCCGGCAGATGCCGCCGCCGGAATACCAGCGACTGTTTGGCATATTGCTGTTTTTTACCAGCACCCGTAATTCATTTTCCCCGTCATAGCTCAGGTAGTCGTTGAGATATACATAAAACTGGGAGTAGCCATAGGCACGCTTCCCAACCAGCTGGCCGTTGAGGTAGACCATGGCGTTCATATATACTCCCTCAAACTTTACCAGAACCGTCTGCTCTCTCCACTCCCCCGGTGCATGGAACTGCTTCACATAGACATAGTTTCCACCATCCCGGAAAGCAGTATTGCCACCGTTTGGGCTGTTTGGGTTTCGTTTGGACAGCATGGCGTCATGGGGCAAAGTAACCGTCTTGGCCTGTTCAGGTACGCCCCACACTAAGGCGAAGGCGTTTTTTTCCTCCCAAAACTTCCAGTTTTCGTTCCACTTCTGTGCTCTCATATGCTTTCCCTCACAGCGCATTCGTGCCGTACAGCGCCATCATATCTCCCTTATTAACGAAGAAGGAAGCACCGCCCCAGCGCACACGGCACAGCTTGTGCTCCGGATCACCTGCCTCAGCGTATTTATGGTTCAGTTTGTCCTCAATTACAGCTTTTCCTGCATAAATCTTCTCAGTGAGCGCAATATAGTCATCCAGATAAAAATGAGCGATGGGAGCGCCGTTATGAGCCGGGAAAATAGTATTCCATTCCCCTTCAAGGGCTTTCAGCCGACACATGTTCGCATAGTGTGCCCGGAGCCTTTCATCCAGCTCAAAGGAATAGCCTGGGATCTTCTCAGTCTCGTACATGAGCACCTGTGCGCTCTCCAACTCGTCTCCTACAAATAAATACCCGTTCTTTCGGTCCAAAAAGCAAAGGGACCCATTGGAATGGGCAGAGATATCCAACAGCTTGATCACTCGACCTCCCAAATCAATCCGGTCACCGTCATGAACAATTTTGTGAGCGAAATTCGGGTATGGCAGTGTGGAAACATCAAAGGGAAGGCGGTGGCAAGTAAACAGATCTCCCTCGCCTCCGGGGAGCATCATCACTTCTTCCCATTCTCCACAGCCGCCGGAGTGATCCAGGTGCCCATGGGTGAGCGCTGTTATGATATGCTTGGAAGTGAGTTTCTGTACAAAGGCGCGCAGATTTCCCGCGCCCCAGCCGGTGTCAATGAGTAAAGCACAATCCTCGCCCTCTAACAGATACATATTCTGAGAGCCATTCATGAAGTTGATGATCCAGGTGTCCTCGCTGACCTTCCAGCTCGAATAGGCGCCAAAAATCTCGACAGGATTGGGTTCCATCATAATTTCCTCCTTAGATTTGGGAAAGAACCTCCGCAGGTCATCCACGGAGGTTCCGATATCAACGTACATAACAGCTGCGAATATTTATTTGCGCAGCGAAAGAGCCTCCATGGCTCTCGCCTTTTTCTCACGCCACGCCCTGTGCAGTCCAAATTTATAGCTGTTAGAGGTGTAGATGAGGAATACCAGCACCACCGCGCCATTAATCACCGTTTGCAAGGAACTGGCAAATCTCAGAGCCACAAGTCCGGAGGACAGGCAGGCCTGGCAGAAAGCGCCAACCACTACGCCGATGTTGCGGTCAGAATACTTAGCCAGAGAGTTGCCTATGAACATAGGCAGGAACGCACTCATGATGAAGGATGAGCTGGCCAGGCCGGTTTGCGGAGCTATATAGCCGTACTGGCTGAGATATAGCACGCCGGCACAGGCCATCAGCCCCCCCGCTATAATGTAGCACACCACGGAGTTGATATTTTCATTGACGCCCACCTCCACGGCATTCTTCTGGCCAGTTTGAAGAGAGCGGCAGTTATAGCCGAATTTAGTAAAGTCGAGCAGATAAATCAAGATGATCAATACCACACCCAATAGCAGATAGCTGTACTGGGGCTTCGCCCAAATAAGGATGTCGAATCTGCCCAGCAGTCTGACGCCCTGGGATTTATTCAGAGCAAAACCAATGGCCTCAAATATCATGGCAACGCCAAGAGATGTGACCATAGGGGGAAGCTTCAAAATAACATAGACGATGCCGGACACCAAACCGCACACCATACCGACTGCCACAACGGACAGCACTAGGCCCAAAGGACCAAGATTATACTCCTTGGTTAAATTTCCCCCCACGATGAGAGAAAGAATGAGCACAGAGCCTACAGAGAAGTCAAAGCGCCCGGAGGTGAGGTTGTAGGACACAGCCAAAGCAATGAAACCGGAATAGCACATATTGTACATGATGGTGCGCAAGTCCGACCCTACACCAAAGGAGGTGCTGCCTGCCAGACGGGTCACCAAGAAGAAGAACAAGTAGACCAGCACCGCGGGGGCAAGAGTAATCAGAATATTCTTTCCAATTCGATTTGCTTTTTGATTCATTTGGCGCACCTCATTTTCTGAACCGGGGCGGGAAACCGCCCCGGTTGCGGACTGTCTTAACAATGATTATTGCCTTTGTCGCAATACTTTTGTGGATTATCTACGGGACTGAATCTGCTCTGCAGTTACAGCCGTATACAGAGCGCTCATATCCTCAACAGTCAGATCAGGATTATAAGCGCCAAGGATGGAACGAATATCTTCGGCGTCAAACACCCATGTGCCATCGGTCTCTACAGCGGCATAGTAAGCTGCGTCTTCCATATTGTCCACCAGCCACCAGCCGGCGTTGACCAGGGCAGCCTTGCCATCAGCGGTACGCTGGCACTCGCCATATCCTTCAACGGCGTTCAGAATCATGGGGATGGACAGGCCAAACGCGTCGAAAATCTCAGCGGATACGCCGACATACATGCCAGCGCCGAACATAGCCAGAACATCCTCGGATAGGGTATCAACGGCAGCTACTTTGATCTGACCGAACTTGCCGGCGGTCTGCATGGGCTGTATCCACATCAGAGCAGTGAGCAGGCTGCACAGGCCATCAGCGTCAGTGGCCAAGGCGGAAGCCTGGTGAGCGGAGAACTCCTCGGTGCCGGGCCAGCCGGGAACCTCATAAACAACCTCGATATCATAACCGGAATTCTTTGCCGCGGCAATGGCATCCATAGCACCCTGATAGCGGTCGACAAACATGGGCACGCCCATATCCTTACCGCCGGAGACCATGATGATCTTATGGCAGTTATTCTTTACCAGGATCTCAACGCATCCCTTGCCATACTCATAATCAGCGTTGCCAACATAGTAGCTGCCCAGATAGATGGGGTCATTGCCATAGGCGGCCATAATCCCCTCATCCTGTCCCTGGCCCCAGTAATACATACCAAGGTCCTTGCACAGACGGACGGATTCTTCATGGCCCTCGTTGTAGTAACCGATGATAGCCTTGCAGCCGGCAGCAGCGCACTGCTCGATAAAGGCAAACTCTTCTTCGGCGCTGCCCAAAGACTCGGACCAGATAACCTCGAAATTGAAGTAGTCGTCCAGATAGTCGAAGTATCTCTGGATGGACAGTGTCAATTCAGCGGTGGTATCGTAGTTGACAAAACCGATTTTCACAGTTTCAGCGGGATAGCGGCCCTTGGAATCAAGTGCGGGGCCTTCAGAGCCATTGGTGGTTCCAGTGCTGTTGGTGGTTCCAGTGCTGTTGGTGGCGCCAGAGTTGTCGGTAGCTCCGGGACCGCCGTTCTGACAGGCTGCCAATGTAAACAACATGGCCAGCGCAAGCAACAGTGCGATGATCTTCTTCATGTTTTTTCCTCCTTAGATTGTTGATACACATTTTATCAATCACCTGGGCAGCAGCTTAGTGCGATAGGTCATGCTTGCCACATAGACCACTGCCAGATAAATGATCGCACGACATACTTGGATAGCGGCGAGGCCCAAACCGGCCATCGTCATTCCAGCGTTCAGTATAGTGATAGTGGCAGCGCCAATAATACCGGCGCTGATACGGCTGCGGGGGCCACCCGTGAGGGGCATACCTCCCAGCACCAGGGCCACCATGACATCAGTTCCCATTGAGCCGGCTGTCGTTGAGCCCGCAGTGCGGGTACGCATAAGCAATACGAAAGCAGCCAAGGCCATCCCAACCGCACCGATAATGAAGGACAGTACTTTCACTTTAACTTCACTCAAACCGGTCTGGCGGAAAGTTACCGGGTTGCCGCCTAGCAGCTTAACTTCACGACCTAACCGTGTGAAGTTAAACAATACCACACAAAGCAACAGGTAAAGTCCCAGAGAAGCAACATTTAGAATGGTCAGCTGAGTTTGATTGAAAGTCACCACAGGATTTGCCGCCTCATTCAAGTAAATCGAAGTCTTGGTTCCCATGATCACCAACACAAGGGCGCTGAGAATGAATCCTAACACAATTGTAACAATGAACAGGGGGACCTCAACATAGGTGGCGAAGATGCCCTTCAACACATTCAACACCAGGGTCACTGCCAAGCAGGTCAATGCCATGATGAAAATGTTTCCTGTGGCAATGCCCGCATAGCCGCCCAAGACAGCAGCCATACAGACCGTACCGCCCATAGACATATCAAAGCAGCCACAGCCAAAGACAAAAACGGAACCTAAACTCACCAATGCGGTGAGCATCATCTGGTTCAGCATGCTCTGCAAATTCTGCGCGGACAGGATAGCGCCTTTCGTGACAATGCCAAAGACTGCAACGACCAACACCAGGCCAAAGATGGGGAAGTAGTTTCTTACAAGCTCCCAGTATTTTTTCATCTCATGCGCCTCCCTTAAATCATGCAGTCAATGATTTGGTGATCTGTCAATTCGGGGCTCCGGGCGAACTCGCCCGCCAGCTCCCCATTCTTTAAAATCAACAGGCGGTCAGCCATACCGATCAACTCGGCCAGTTCCTCAGAAATGATGATGATCGTCTTACCTTGAGCCTTCATGTTTTCAATGAGCTGATACATTGCGGCTTTTACGCCGATGTCCACACCACGGGTGGGGCAGTCCAAAATCAGAATGTCACAGTCCTTGCCAATCCACTTACCAAAAACAACCTTCTGTTTATTACCGCCGGAGAGATATTGTACATTCTGGTTGATAGAGGCACACTTAATGGATAGGGACTTCACTTGAGCGTTGACGTAGTCCTTCTCGTTTTTGGGAAAGATGAAGGGACCAGAGTTTATCTTGTCCAGACCGGCGGAGGCTATATTATCCCGAATAGAGGCAGTCAATACCAGTGCCTCTTTATCTCTGTCCTTAGATACATAGCCCAATCCCAAAGACATAGCTTGCCGAGGCGATGTGATATGCTGACCGGAGGGCACGTGAGTGATAGAACCTGTAAGCAGCTTTTCCTCTCCAAACAGCACTTTGCCCAACTCATGCATTCCGCAGTGAGAAAGGCCGCCGATGCCTAGGATCTCCCCTTTATGTACCTTCATGGAGAAATTCATTAAAAGGCCGAAGCCGGAGGTAACACGATCCACATCCAGCACTACTTCCTCGCTCAGAGCCCCGTTCCAATCGCTGCGGTAGTACTTTTCGCCCATTTCCCGGCCCACCATGTACTTTTTGATGAGGTTTGGCTCAAATTCTTCCTTGTCCAGGGCGGTAATCATGCAGCCGTCCCGGAGCACCACCATCCGGTCGCAGATGCCTATCAGCTCATCCAGATCGTGAGAGATGAAGATAACACATTTGTCACTGTCACGCATGGAGCGCATGATGCCGTAGATGATCTCCCGGCCCCGCTGAGACAGCGCCGTGGTGGTCTCGTCCACCACCAGCACCTCAGGATCACCGTACATGACCCGGGCCAATTCCACCAGCTTCCGATCCTGAATATTCAGCTGGTCAATATACCAACTCGCGTCAATGTCCGGGCAGCCGATGCGGTTCAGCGCCTCCTGGGCAGCTTTGACCATAGCCCGGCGGGAGATGACGCCGTGACGGCGGAACATCTCCTCTTTTCCCAGAAAGATGTTCTGGGCAATGGTGATGCCCGACACATAGCCCTGCTCCTGCACGATCATGCCGATGCCCTTAGCCGCGCCTTCGATCATGGTGGAGACCTTGTGCAGCTCTCCCTTGTAGTAAATCTCGCCGCTGGTTGCACCCTGCATACCCGCAAGAATGGAGGTGATCGTGGATTTCCCGGAACCGTTCTCTCCAATCAGGCCAGTAATCTGCCCCCGGTAGAACTTCAAATCCACATGGTTGAGCGCAATCGTCGGGCCAAAGTTCTTGCAAAGCTGTCTTGTTTCGATGATCAGCTTTTCCTCGTTCATGGCTGCGACACCTCTTTTCATCAAATTGCCCTTAATGGAGCTTGATATGGAGTGGATATATAGAGATAATAACAAATAATGTTCAATCTGTATACACCCCTCTCCTGTACTAAATCCGACTTATTTTTCCAAATCTCTTGACAAGAAAGCCAGACTGTGTTTTCATACATATAGGTAACGCCAAGCCGCTCTGATTGAAGGAGGCATGCAAAAATGAGCAGCGGAATCTACACAACCACCGGAAAAGTCTACGACTTTATTGTGGAAAAATGCCCGAAAAACGGCATGCTTATGTCCTTTCCCGAGACGATTGCAGCCATGTCCGCCCAAGGACTGCTTCAGGAAACCATGCCGGACAGTCCGCCTTTTCATGCCGGAATGACCACGGAGGAGTTCATTGGTCTGCTCCGCCAGTTCCGGGTGGATGCGGGTGGGATCGCCAATCAGGCGCTCCTCTATCCCCACGATCCTGTGACTCAGGAGCACGCCATGTTTCCAATGGCTCGGGATGTCTTCTGCATTGTGAACATGCCGTATATGGCGGAATATCCCCATTATCACGATTTTTTTGAGATCACCTATGTGGTGCAGGGGGCATGCACCTTCTTGTTTGAAAATGAATCCGCTGCCCTGTCCAAAGGAGACCTCTGCATTGTATCACCCATGTCCGGTCACAGCCTGCCTATCCAGCCCGGATGCATTGCCATCTCCGTGGTGGTGCGCAAGAGCACCTTCAACGCCGTGTTCGGGAATCTTTTGACAAAAAAAGACCTGCTCAGTCTTTTCTTCCGCAATGGACTGTACGAAAGCCGCCGGGCTAATTACATCCTGCTCAAAACCGGAAACGACCCTCTGACCTTCACCACGCTTCAGGAACTGGCATATGAAACCAACCTTCTTTCAGAGAATTCCAATGCCTGCGCCGGAAGCCTTCTGAATTTGTTTTTGGCCAGGGCGCTGCGGGCCGCCACGATCGTATCCCTGCACCACTATGAGGGCTATTCCGAGCAGGATTTTGATTTCACCCTGCTTCTGCAGTATATACAGCAGAATTACCGCACCGTTACCCTGGCTTCTCTGGCTGACGCCTTTCATTTCAGCCAGACCTATCTGAGCAAGCTCATCCGCAAGCAGATGAATCAGACCTTTACAGATGTTCTTTGTACCCTGCGGATGAATCACGCGTTGGAATACCTGATGAATACCTCCATGAAGGTCAGTGAAATTGCCCAGGCGGTGGGCTATGACTCCGTGGATCACTTTTCCAGAACCTTCCGGAAAACCTACGGTCTGCCCCCTCAGGAATACAAAAAACAGCACCGGCTTTCCTCAACGGAAGCCGACAGCAAAACTCTATAATTCAGGAAAGGCGACCTGCCGTATGGATCTAATGACCTTTGCAACAGCATATACGTCAAAGTGGAATGCGGCTGGGAAAAGACGGATGCAGGCTACCGGTTTCGGATCACGATCCCCAGCAACACAACTGCCACCGTTATTCTGCCCAGCGGCACGATTCAAAATGTTACAGCGGGAGAAGCTTGTTTTTAACACAACTGTCGAAGAGAAGGGGCTGTAAAGAAACAACCTAAAGGAAAACGGAGAGTCTCGAGATTTGTAAATCCACAAGCCTGTTTCAAATTATACACGTCATGGTTTCATAAACGATGTTTTCCTGGCAAAGTAACCATGATAAAATTACAGTATCTTCTTGAAAAAGTTGAGGTGCTGTGTGTGATGTGAGCCAGGAGTACAGCAAGGGCTGTATGCTAAAGCGCAACCGATATCTTGTCGATCACGCCGCTTGTCTGCTAGCTGTCTACAACGAGGAATGGCGGGGCGGGACAGCGATGACGGTGAGGTATGCGCGGAAGGTGGGGCGGGAGGTCATCATTATTGATCCCACTTCATAATGGCTTATGGGAGGAATTCTCCTCTCTTGGCTGTCTGCATGGTTTATCCGCAGTGACAATATCAGGTTTTTTAGAGCTGTCAATTCAATCATTTCATCCAGAGTGAAAATTCACTGCCGATAGTGAATTTTCACTCTTTCTCATTGAAAAAATGAAAAATCTCCGTTAACCGGCAACCGATAACGGAGATTCCTATTTTGGGGGAGCGCTGATTCAATTTTTCAATCAGCCTATTGGGACGACATATACGCCGTCATGCCTTCGGTATGCGTAATCGCCTGTTCCCGTCAAAACCATGAGGAAGGACGGGGCGTTCATTTTTTCGGTATCGATTTTTGCTTCCATGGTTTTCAGGCTCTTTACGCCTTCCTCGATCAGCTTCTCACCACCGAGCCTGATTTCTCGGATCGTTCAAGCGTTTTCCGACGATTGGCGGTGACTCAGTACGGCGATTGTCAAACCCTTTCTCAAGGAGTAAATATAATTTGACATATTGCGTAGAATATGTTATAATCCTCCTGCAAGCGGATATACTGGCAGAAAGGAGAAGTGCGTTATGACCTTGTTTGAATCGATTTTGCAGCAGTATGGGACGAATGAACCGTTTTTTTCTTCTGAGATTTCGTTCCAGGACTATTCCCGGCCGTGGATCTACAAGCAGCTCAATCAACTTTGCGAAGAAGGCAAGCTTGTTCGTTACGAGAAAGGTATCTACTACATCCCCACCCAAACACCTTTTGGCAAAAGCCTGCTGAACCCCAGAAAGGTAATTGAGCGGAAGTACATTTCCCAGGGCAAAGAAACGGTTGGTTACTACTCCGGAATCACTTTCCAGAACCAGCTCCGCCTGACGACCCAGATGCCCAATGTCATCGAGCTGTGCACCAACAACGAAACTACCCGCGTCCGGAATGTGTATGTCGGAAAGCAAAAGGTTCTGCTTCGCAGGGCAAGGACAAAAATCACCGCCGCCAACGCGGATGTGCTCAGCTTCCTGGAACTGATGAATGAGCTGAATCCGGATGTGCTGGATGATGAGAAAAAGGCGATCCTTACCGCTTTCGTTGCGGACCGAAAGATCACCAGGAAGGATATCACCACCTATGCACCGTTTTTCCCGGATAAGGCACTGCGTACACTTGTGGAAAGCGAGGTGATCTACAGTGTTGCACAATGATCACACATTATTTGAACAGGTCATCCTCCGGGTATCCGAGGACACCGGCATTGAAGCCAGCATCATCGAGAAGGACTACTATGTGACGCTGTTTCTTCAGCGGATCGCAGAAAATCTCCCCACCATCATTTTCAAGGGCGGCACTTCACTTTCCAAGTGCTACAAGCTGATCAACCGTTTTTCTGAGGACATTGATCTGAACATTGACACGGAAACACATCCCACCGAAGGACAGCGGAAAAAGCTGAAGGAGAGTATTATTTCTATCATTGATGAACTCGGCTTTACACTTACAAACCCGGATAAAGTCCGCAGCCGTCGGGACTACAACCGGTATATCGTAGATTATCCCACCATCTTTTCCACCAGCTACTTGAAGGAACACCTGATCGTGGAGACCGCAGTCTATATCAAAGCCTACCCCTGCAAGCGGATGCGCTCATCCAGTTTGATTTACGACTATTTGAAACGGAACGGTTACACGGATCTGATCGATCAATATGGTCTGCAGCCATTTGAGCTGAATGTGCAGACAGCCGAGCGCACCCTGATTGACAAGGTGTTTGCCCTTGGTGATTACTACCTCTGTGATACTGTCCGTGAGCATTCCCGCCATGTGTATGACATTTACAAGCTGCTTGATGTGGTCACCATGGACGATTCTATGAAGAAGCTTGTTCAGGATGTTCGGGAAGAGAGAAAACCCCATGTGAATTGCCGATCTGCCAAGGATGGCATTGACATGAATGTTCTCTTGCAGGAGATCGTCGATAGGGCTGTTTATAAGCAGGATTACGAGGACATCACTGCTAAGATTCTCTTTGAGGAAGTGAGCTATGAAACTGCTGTTACCGCTCTGCGGAAAATTATTGCGAGCGGCATCTTCTCTCATACCTATTGATCCTAGATGCATCGAAAAATAAGGCAAACACACGGGGCTGCCCCACTTTCGTGAGGCAGCCCCTTCCCATACGCTCCTATAGACGATTTTTCAAGTGTGTTCCGACGATTGGCGAAGATTTTTTCCGACGATTGGCGGCAAATAAGTACGGCAATTATCAAACGCCTTTCTCAAATTATGGCTTTTCCGGGCCGTCCCACATGGTTCTTTTGGACAGATCCAGCATGGCGAAGCTGAAAATCTCGTGCGGTGTCAATGTTGTCTGTGACGGGTCGCCCTCGCGGATACGCAGAGTGCGACGGATCTCTTTCGGAATGACAATTCTTCCCAGATCGTCGATCCGGCGCACGATTCCAGTTGCTTTCATTTATTTTTTCCTCCACTCTGTGCGTTCTCAATATCACATTGCTATTGTCTGCAAACAATGGGGATTTATGCGAATTTTGCAGGTGGAAGAAAATTGAAGAACAGCGTAAAAAACCACGATGCGCAAAAAGCGGCCGGCATCTGATTCCGGATGCCGGCCGATACTCAAAGTGCGGGATCACTTCGAGGTATTTCCCCGGGAGCGCGTTGAGGAGCGCTTGGCTCTGCGGGTAGAGGCGGAGGACGCTGCGGTAGGGTTTTCCAGCCGTTTCCCTATCCAGCAGCCCGTTTCTTTGGAGAAGCTCCCGTAAAAGTCTGCCGCGGGCAAGAGCATTTCGCTCCCATCAATGACTAGGTTTGATTTTCTTCCGCTCTTCGGAAAGACAATGGCGGCGTCTGCACCTTCCGGTGCGGGGAAAAGGCAAATATCTGTAAAACCGCGTTTGAATATAAGCAAGACCGGCATCTTCCAGAACCTTTTTGCCACCTGCCTGCTGAGGGTCACACACCCGGCGTTGTCTATCCCGATATGCTCCGACTTCTGCTGGGAACGTTCTCTGGCGACGATTACGAACCCATCGTCTGGAATGATTGATAATTGTTTCATAAGAATCCTTCTTTTTGATTAGTAAATAGATATAACGATTTTCATTATTCAATCAACCTCTAACAATCTCTATTTCAATTCATAGCGTACCACGGGCTGCCATGTTTGTCAATATGTTTTTTCACTGTATAATAAATTATACATAAAAAATTTGCAAAAGTGCGTTCAATATGCTATAGTATGAGCGGTCGCATTTCTGCTTCGGTAGAGGGCGTGGATTGAAATACTGTCTAATACATTTGGAAAATCACCCCACAGAACAAACAAACTGCCCAGAGCTGCTTGCGCAGCTCTGGGCAGTTCCTTTTATCATGTAAAACAAGGAGAGATCAGAGGTATTCGCTCGGGCTTTCGACGTCCTCGATCGTTTCGCCTGCCGGCTCCTGACCGAGCAGCTCGAACTCCGGCGTCTTTTCCGGGATCCACCGGATCGCGGCATAGAGCGCGATGGAAAGCACCATGGAAACGGCCCAGCCGATCGGCCACGAGATCCAGATGCCCGTCGTTTCCAGACCCGTGCGGGAGAGGATCTCGGCCAGCGCCACGCGCAGCAGCAGGTCCGTGAAGGTCGCAATCATGAAGCGGCCCATCCGGCCGGCACCGCGCAGCACACCGTCGGACACAAGCTTGGCCGACACGACAAAATAGAACGGTGCAAGGATGCGCAGGAACATCACGCCGGTGTCCATTGCCGCGCCGGTCGGGCTGTCGAGGAAGAGATAGACCAGCCAGCGTCCGGCTGCGAAATACAGAATGACGATCGGGATGCAAATCAGCCACACGAGCTTGAGCCCGGCCTTGAAGCCCTGATGGATGCGCTCGTGCTTGCCCGCGCCGAGGTTCTGCGCGGTGAAGTTGGAGATGCCGTTGCCCAGCGTCGTCAGCGAGGTGACGACCATGTTATTGAGCTTGACGGAGGCGGAGTAGCCCGCCATGACTGCCGTGCCGAAGCCGTTGATGACGCTCTGGATCACGATATTGCCGACGGAAATAAAGCTCTGCTGCAAGATGCTCGGAACCGCTACGACGGCAAAGCGCCGCAGAAATTGCCAGGAGAACACGCGGATCTTTCCGGTCGACTCGATCTTGCGGAAGCGCAGGAGCAGAAATACCAGCGCCAGCACGCAGCTCACGCTCTGGCAGAGGAAGGTCGCCCACGCAACGCCTGCAACGCCCATCCGGAACGCGGTGACGAAGAGAATATCCACCGCGATGTTCGACAGAGAGGAGCAGACGAGGAAGATGAAGGGGGTTCTGGAGTCGCCCAACGCGGAGAAAATGCCGGTCGCCACATTGTAAAGGAACACGGCGGGCAGACCGTAGATGTAAATGTCCAGATAGAGCTTGGAGTCTGCAAAGACCTCCTCCGGCGTCTTGATCAGGCGCAGCAGGCCGTCGCAGAAGATCATGCCGACGGCCATCAGAAGGATGCAGGTCACGCAGCTTGCGATCAGCGAGGTCAGCACGGCGGTTTTCATCTCACCATACTTCTTCGCACCGAAGAGCTGCGCCGTCAGGACGGACGCGCCGATGTTGCAGCCGAAGGCGAAGGCGATGAAGATCAGCGTGATCTCGTAGCTGTTGCCGACGGCGGCGAGGGCGTTGTCGCCGATGAATTTGCCCGCGACGAAGCTGTCGGCGATGTTATAAAGCTGCTGGAAAATGATGCTGCCGAACAGCGGCAGGCAGAACTGCCACAAAACACGGCTGGGCTTGCCGCTCGTCAGATCGTGGTTCATGCCGTCACCTCCGCTCTCTTGTCCTGAAAGGTCAGAAGGAAGGCGATGTCAGACAGCAAAAAGCCCGCGGCCTCCAGCGAAATCAGCACATTCATGCCCGTCAGGCAGCGGGCGATGCCGCCGCAGAGGAAGCCGAGTGCCAGACACGCAGACAGACAGCGCGTGCCGCGCTCGCGTCCGCCTTTTGCCAGCCGCAGCACCAGTGCCAGCACGGCCAGATCGAAGCAGAGCATCATGATAATTCTGCAAATCAGTTCCATTCTATCTTTCTCCCTTGATTTTTTTCTTGATTTTTCATGCGGATTGATTATAATCATGGTGTTGCTATGTGTAAAATATTTATTTCATATATTTGGAATTCAAAATTGATATAACAGGAGCCTGCCATGTATATCAGCTATGATTACTATCGGATTTTCTACTATGTCGCTTCCTGCGGGAGCGTTTCGCGGGCGGCGGCGGAGCTGCGGAACAACCAGCCGAACCTGACTCGCGCGATTAAAAATCTGGAAACGGAGTTGGGCTGTGCGCTGTTTCTGCGGACAAACCGCGGCATGAAGCTGACACCGGAGGGCGAGCGCCTGTTTGCGCATATCCGCGTCGCCTTCCAGCAGATCGAGCGAGGGGAAACAGAATTGCAGGAGCTGCGCGAGCTGCGGCGCGGCTCGGTCACGATCGCAGCCAGCGAGATCGCCCTGCGCAGTATGCTTCTGCCGGTTTTGCAGGAATTCCGCCGCCTGCATCCGGACATTACCCTGAAGATCAGCAATCATACTACGCCGCAGGCGATCGAGGCGCTGAGAAGCGGCCTCGTGGACATCGCGGTCGTCACGACGCCCCTGACGCCGGAGGACGGCCTCAGCATCCATGCCCTGCGGAGCGTGCGGGAACGCGCCGTCTGCGCCGGGTTCCCGGAGCTTTGCGGCAGGCCGGTGGCGCCGGAGGAGCTGCTGCGCTATCCCATCGTGTCGCTCGGCACGCAGAGCACTTCTTATCAGCTCTACGCCGGCTTCTTTGCCACGCACGGCCTGCGCTTTTTTCCGGACATTGAGGCCGCGACGGCAGATCAGATCCTCCCTCTGGTCGAGGCGGGACTGGGCATCGGCTTTGTGACCGAGGATTTTCTGCAAAATGCACCGGGGCTGCATGTCCTTGAATTGACCTCTCCGCTGCCTGCACGCGAGATCTGCGCCGTCAAGCGCACGGGGCAGCCTTTGAGCCTTGCCGCGCAGGAAATGGAGAAAATGCTGCTCCGGGACGAGCCTCAAGAAACATCAAAAACAGGAGGGAAATAATATGAAACTGATGATCGCGTCGGACATCCACGGTTCGGCTTATTATTGCAGGCAGCTGCTGGAGGCCTTTTCCCGCGAGGGGGCGGAGCGACTGCTGCTTCTGGGCGATATTCTCTACCACGGCCCCAGAAACGACCTGCCGCAGGGCTACGCGCCCAAGCAGGTGCTGGCCATGCTGAACGAGAGAAAAACGCAGCTTTTCTGCGTGCGCGGCAACTGCGACACGGAGGTCGACCAGATGGTGCTGGAATTCCCGATCCTGGCGGATTACTGCCTGCTGACGGCCGGAAACCGCCTGATCTACGCCACGCACGGTCACAACTACAACCTGAGCGCCCTGCCGCCCCTGCAGCCGGGCGACGTGCTTCTGCACGGGCATACACACATCCCGGCGTGGGAGCGCTTTGGGCAGAACAACCTGCATCTGAACCCCGGCTCGATTTCCATTCCCAAGGCCGGGAGCCCGAACGGCTATCTGCTTCTGGAGGGCGAAAAGGCGCTCTGGAAGACGCTGTCCGGGGAGGTTTACCACGAGGAATCGCTTGGATTATAAAATAGGTGCGCCGGCAG
>OKSD01000999.1_pt1 | contig 29670 bp, 20 predicted proteins | sample 1601221 | NCBI WGS metagenome assembly OKSD01 (sample SAMEA3541550, study PRJEB24748) | human gut metagenome | biome: human gut; feature: human-associated habitat; material: faeces | place: China | collected 2012
TCATACCGGCAAAGCCGGTGCCAAGGCCGGCCCCCATGCCGGCAAAAAAGGTGACAAGAACCGTAAACAACACGTTCATTTTATGCGTTCTCCTTTATAATTTCGTCCAGATTTTTCCCGATCAGCTCCATGGTCCGGAAAAAGACCTCCTGATCGGCCGGCTCCACATGATCCAGCAGGCGCTTGAAAAAGGCATTCTGCACCACACGCCCCTTGCGGATGATCGGGTCTGCCTTACCGGTGCAGAGAAGCTTCGTTTTGCGGCGGTCGCCGGCCACAGCGTACCGTTCCAGATACCCTTCCTGCACCAGCTTATCCACATTCATGGAGACGAGGTTTGCCTTGATATGCCGCACCTCCACGATGTCCCGGGCCGTTTTATAGTCCGGGTTGTTGGCGAGGAACAGCAGGATGTCCAGCGCCGTCTGCGACAGGCCAAGCTCCTGACACAGCGGTTTGCAGACGGCATTGTACGCCTGCGCGGTCTTGATGGAAAATTCGATATTCGGGTTCACAGCAGGTCTGTCCTTTCATCTTTGAATGATTCATTTTTGAAGTATTATAGTGCAGAAGAGGAGAGATGTCAAGAGAAAAAGAGGTCCTGAAAAGCCCACAGGCTTTTCAGGACCTCAAAACCAAACGAATATTTCAGAACAGCACCACAGCCGCCAGACGCACCAGCAAAGCGCACAGCCATGCCACGGCGCACTGGTTCACCACCATGATGACCGCCCACTTGTTGCCCAGCTCTCGCTTGACCGAGGCCACTGCCGCGATGCAGGGGGTGTACAGCAGGCAGAACACCAGCAGGGGAGCCGCCTGCGCCGGGGTGAGGGCCGCCGTCAAAGCGGCGGTGGAGCCAAAGAGGATGAGCAGCGAGGACACCACGCTCTCCTTTGCCATGAAGCCGGTGATGAGGGCGGTGGAGATGCGCCAGTCCGCAAAGCCCAAAGGCCCGAACAGCGGGGCGATGTCGCCCGCAATGCGGGCAAGGATGCTGGCCTGCGGGTCGGCGGTCAGCCGCAGCTGCAGGTCAAAGTTCTGCAAAAACCAGATGACGATGGTGGCCGCAAAGATGACCGTGAAAGCCTTCTGCAAAAAGTCCCGGGCCTTTTCCCACAGCAGCTGTGCCACGTTTTTCAGGCCGGGCAGGCGGTAGTTGGGCAGCTCCATGACAAAGGGCACCGCCTCGCCCTTGAACACCGTGCTCTTGAGCAGCAGTGCCGCCAGCACGCCCACCACGATGCCGGTAAAGTACAGCAGCACCATCACAAGGCCCGCATACTGCGGGAAGAACGCCGCCGCAAACAGGCTGTAGATGGGCAGCTTTGCCGAGCAGCTCATGAACGGGGTGAGCAGGATGGTCATTTTGCGGTCGCGCTCCGAGGGCAGGGTGCGGCTTGCCATGACTCCGGGCACCGTGCAGCCAAAGCCGATGAGCATGGGCACGATGCTGCGGCCCGAAAGGCCGATGCGGCGCAGCAGCTTATCCATCACAAAGGCCACGCGGGCCATGTAACCGGTATCCTCCAGCATGGAGAGGAAGAAGAACAGCACCACGATGATGGGCAGAAAGCTCAGCACGCTGCCCACACCGGTAAAAATGCCGTCGATGAGCAGGGAGTGCACCGCCGCGTTAACGTTCCAGTTTGTAAGCGCCGTATCCACGATGCCGGTCAGGGCATCGATGCCCGTTTCCATCAGGTTCTGAAAGAACAGGCCGATGACGTTGAAGGTGAGGAAGAACACCAGACCCATAATGGCGATAAAGGCCGGGATGGCGGTGTATTTGCCGGTGAGGAATTTGTCGATGCGGTTGGAGCGCAGCTGCTCTTTGCTTTCGTGGGGCTTGACCACTGTCTTTGCCACAAGCTCCTGAATGAAGGAGAACCGCATATCCGCAATGGCGGCGGCGCGGTCCAGCCCGCGCTCCCGCTCCATCTGCACGATGATATGTTCGATCATCTCTTTTTCGTTCTGATCCAGCTGCAGGGCTTCCTCGATGCGCCGGTCGCCCTCCACCAGCTTGGTGGCGGCAAACCGCACCGGAATGCCCGCCGCCTTAGCGTGGTCCTCGATCAGGTGGATGATGCCGTGGATGCAGCGGTGCACCGCGCCGCCGTGGTCGTCCTCACTGCAGAAATCCATGCGGCCGGGCCGCTCCTGATACTTTGCCACATGAAGTGCGTGGTCTACCAGCTCATCCACGCCCTCATTCTTGGCGGCAGAGATGGGAATGACCGGGATGCCAAGCATGGCTTCCATCTTGTTGATGCGCACCGTGCCGCCGTTGCCGCGCACCTCGTCCATCATGTTCAGTGCCAGCACCATGGGGATGTCCAGCTCCATGAGCTGCATGGTCAGGTAGAGGTTGCGCTCGATGTTGGTGGCATCCACGATGTTGATGATGCCGGTGGGCTTTTCGCCGATGATGAATTGGCGGGTGACGATCTCCTCGCTGGAATAAGGGGACATGGAGTAGATGCCCGGCAGGTCAGTGACCTCAGTCTCCGGGTGGCCCTTGATGGCACCGCTCTTGCGGTCCACCGTCACGCCCGGGAAATTGCCCACATGCTGGTTGGAACCGGTGAGCTGGTTGAACAGGGTGGTCTTACCGCAGTTCTGGTTGCCAGCCAGCGCAAAGGTGAGGGTCCTGTCCTCGGGCAGGGGATTCTCCCCCTTTTTGATGTGGTATTTTCCGCCCTCGCCAAGGCCGGGGTGATCCACCATTCTATCATCTGCCGGAGCCGCCGACATTGCCGGGGCCTTTTCGGTGGGGGTGATGCCGATCTGCGCGGCATCGTCCAGCCGGAGGGTCAGCTCGTAGCCATGGATGCGCAGCTCCATGGGGTCGCCCATGGGTGCCAGCTTGACCAGCGTGACCTCCGCCCCCGGGATCAGGCCCATATCCAGAAAATGCTGGCGCAGTGCGCCGGCCCCGCCGACGGTATCCACAACAGCGCTTTTTCCGATCTGCAATTCTTTTAATGTCATAAGATCGACCTTCTCATTTTATCCACTGTCAAAGTGTGTTAGTTTGTGTTAACAATAGTAATATAGGCTAACTTTTCGCGGTTGTCAATAGATAAAATGGGGGAGATGCTTGGCAGTCAGCATCCTCGCCCTCTCAGCCTCGCCTTGCTCGGCAGCTCTCCCAAAGGGAGAGCCTCTGGCGAAACCGTACACTTCGCAACTCAACCGGAAACTGTACCGCCATGCCAAGGCCTCTCCCTTTGACAGACTCCCCCGGCCGGGGGAGGTGGCACGAAGTGCCAGAAGGGGAGCAAGGTGGATGCGAACGCAGTGAGCAGACGGAGAGGGCGAGGCCGCTAACGTTAAAGCGGCAGCAAAAAAGCCGTGCCCCCTCTTTTTCAGAGAATGCACGGCTTTGAAAGCTTATGCGTTTACTTCACAGTGTGGTAGCCATCGGGGTTGTTCTTCTGCCAGTTCCAGCTGTCGGCACACATTTCCTCGATGCCGTATTCCGCCACCCAGCCAAGCTCGTTCTTTGCCTTGGTGGGGTCTGCATAGCACTCGGCAATGTCGCCGGGGCGGCGCGGGTCGATCACATAGGGGATCTCCTTACCGCAGGCCTTGGAGAATGCGTGGATCACATCCAGCACGCTGTAGCCCTTGCCAGTGCCCAGATTGCAGATGAACAGGCCGCAGTTCGTTTCCAGCTTCTTGATGGCGCACACATGGCCGCGGGCCAGATCCACCACGTGGATGTAGTCGCGCACGCCGGTGCCGTCCGGGGTGGGATAGTCGTTGCCAAAGACATGCACCTTTTCCAGCTTGCCCACGGCCACCTTGGCGATATAGGGCATGAGGTTATTGGGGATGCCGTTGGGGTCCTCGCCGATGAGGCCGGACTTGTGCGCACCAATGGGGTTGAAGTAGCGCAGCAGGGCCACGTTCAGGCTGGGGTCTGCCTTGCACACATCCTGCAGGATGCGCTCGGTGAACACCTTAGTCGTGCCGTAGGGGTTGGTGGTGGCACCGGTGGGGAAGTCCTCGGTGATGGGCACGCTGGCGGGGTCGCCATAGACGGTTGCGGAAGAGCTGAACACGAAGTTGTGGCAGTTGTGATGGCGCATCACGTCCAGAATGACCAGCGTGCAGTTGAGGTTGTTGTAATAGTATTCAATGGGCTTGGAAACACTCTCGCCCACTGCCTTGTAGGCTGCGAACTGGATCACAGCAGTAATGTCCGGGCACTCAGAGAAGATGTGCTCCACATCCTCGTGCTTGGTCATATCCGCCTTGTAAAAGCGGAAGTCCTTGCCGGTGATCTGCTTGATACGGTCCAGCACCACCGGAGATGCATTATAATAGTTATCTGCCACAACAACGTCGTAGCCAGCGTTCAGCAGTTCGATGCAGGTGTGGCTGCCGATATAACCGGCGCCGCCGGAAACCAAAATTGCCATAGCCTAGTACCTCTCTCGCTCATTTACATTACAGTTGATGCCGGCATTCCCCGGCCTTGCCTAAAGAATACCGCTTTTATGGCTCAGAATCAAGGGATGCGTCTTTTATTTAGATGAATTTTTGTTGCATCTTTGTTTTTGAGGTTTTGATTTAAAAGCGTTTTTTGGCATTTTGTCATGGATAAAAGGCACGGTTTGTGCAAAACATAGAAATAGGGATCAAAACTCCCTCAGTCAAAGCCTGACGGCTTTGCCAGCTCCCTCGGAGAGGGTTGTCGCCGTAGGCGACTGGGGGAGTTTTCCTCCTGCCACGCAAAAAACGTCTGCCGGAGCAGACGTTTTTGTGTGGTGCATCATTTTTTACAATTTTCCGCACTGCTTGCCGGTGAAGAAGCGCAGGGTGGTGGTGGCGCGGAACACCTTGCCTGCCCGCAGCACTGTGGTGGGGAACTCCGGGTGGGAAGGGCTGCAGGGGTAGTGCTGGGTCTCCAGCGCAAAGCCGCCGTACTTCTGCATGGGCACGCCGCCCTTGCCGGGGGTGGGGCAGTCCTGCAAAAAGTTGCCGGTGTACAACTGGATGCCCGGCTGGGTGGTGTACAGTTTCATGCTGATGCCGGTCTTTTCACTGGTGACCCATGCGCAGATGCTCTGGCTGGAGCCGCGGGCGCGGTCGATCACAAAGCAGTGGTCGTAGCCACCGCCCACCATGGTGGTCTGGGCAAAGCCGGTATCGATATCCCGGCCAATGAGCTTTCCCTCGGTAAAATCCATGGGGGTGTTTGCCACCGGCAGAATGGCACCGGTGGGGCAGGTCTGATTGTTGCCTTCCAGATAGTTGGAGGCATAGATGCGCAGCTTCTGGCCCAGAATATCGCCTTCACCGTTCAGGTTGAAGTAGCTGTGGTTCGTGAGGTTCACGATGGTATCCGCATCCGAAGAGACGCGGTAATCCATGCGGAAGGCATTGTCCTCGGTGAGGGTATAGCGCACCGCCAGCTTCAGGCTGCCGGGGAAGCCGTCCTCGCCGTCCGGGCTTTCAGCCTCCATGAGCAGGGTATCGCCAAAGGATTTTACCCGGTACAGCTTGCGCGAAAAGCAGCCGTGCAGATGGTTGGGGCCGTTGTTGGCTTCCAGCTGGTAGGTCTTGCCGCCCACGCTGAAGGTGGCATTCTCGATGCGGTTGGCATAGCGGCCTACGAACGCGCCGCAGCAGGTGCTGCTGGAGGACGTGAAGTCATCCTCATAATCTGCCATGGTGTCGTGGCCCAGCACGACATCCACCGGGCCGTTCTTGGCCGGAACGATGATGTTTTTAATGATGCATCCGTAGTCCAGAACGCTCACCGTCAGGCCTCCGGGATTGGAAAGGATGTACTCTGTAACATTTGCGCCCTGTTTGGTCACACCGAAGGGCTTGGAGCGGATCTGTGCCATTGGGCATTCGCCTCCTCAGATTTTACTCGGACATACAGTCAGGCAGACTTCCACTGTATTCTATCTTATTTATGATTATATCACAGTTTTATATCTTTGTGGGGAACCGATTTTAGAATTTGCATCCAATTTTTCCAGCTATTTTTTGTTGAAATTATTCAGGTGGCGAGGCATGTAACACAAAAAAATCCAAGCCGCTCCGCTAAATGATTTTTGTGTTACGCCGGTTTTGAATCGCTGCGCAACGGCGATAAGCCGACAGTTGCAGCTGCCGTTTCCTGTTACGACCCTTTCCGTGAAAACATAATGCCGGGCGGTCCGCAGACCGCCCGGCATTGCTCTGTTCTAAAATGATCCTTCCGCCGAAGATGCCCCGCAAGACGCGGAGGGCCTTCTGAATCGTCAGGCTTCCGGCTGTGCCGTGCCCGCAGACTTCTGCGCCGCAATGAACTCGGCTGCATCGTCCGGGATGTCGTCCAGATCATCGTCGCTGCCAACATCCACGTTGAGCGGCGGCTTCTTGAACAGGATATCGTACAGCACCGGAACGATATACAGGGTCATCAGGGTGGCGTAGCTCAGGCCGCAGATGATGACGATGGCCATGCCGCTCATCAGCTGGCTTGCCATATCGCCGCTGAACACCAGCTGCAGCATGGCCAGCACGGTGGTCAGGGTGGTCATGAGGATGGGGCGCATACGGGTCTTGCCGGTAGCCACCAGCGCAGCGCGGCGCTCCATGCCGCCAATGCGCAGCTGGTTTGCATAGTCCACGAACACGATGCCGTTGTTGACAACCGTGCCCATCAGCACGATGAAGCCCATCAAGGAGATCATGGTGAGCTGCTGGCCGGTGATCAGCAGGCCCAGCAGGCCGCCGGTAAAGGCCAGCGGCACCGTGAACAGCACGATGAAGGGGGACAGCAGGCTCTGGAACTGTGCCACCATGACCAGATATACAAAGGGCAGGGCCAGAGCCATCCACTGCACCATTTCGTTCACCATGTAGTCGGTGCTCTCGGTCTCGCCGCCCAGCGTGATGCTGCAGCTCTCCGGCATCTCGCCGCTGGCTGCGTACTCGTCCAGCTTCTTCTGCAGCACGCGGGACTGCACCATGGTGTTGTAGCCATCCAGCGTATCCGCCGTCACAGTGACATACTCGGTCTGGTTCTCGCTGGTAATGGCATCCGGTGCGGTGCCGGTGGTCCAGCTGGCGATATCGTTCAGGGTGCAGGTACCATTGGTCACTGTGCCGTCTGCCGACATTTCGGTGGTCTCAAAGGTAAGCTCCATCATGTTTTCCTTGGTGACGGGGTCCAGATTATTGGTGATCTGGACATCCATGGTGGTGCCGTTCACCGTGACGGGGGTCTGGGCCGTGGCGGTGGTGGTGAGCTTTGCCGCGATCTGCTGGTACACCTGCGCAACGGTCAGGCCGTAGGCGCGCACCTTGTCGCGGTCCACCTTCAGGATGATGGTGGCATCGCCGCTGCCAAGGCCGTTGTCCGCATTGGCAAAGCCCTCGGTATCGTTGATGATCTCCATTACCTTCTCGGAAACGGTGGTCAGCGTTTCCGGATCCTTGCCGTAGACCTTGACCGACAGGCCGGTGGCCAGCTGGCTGGTCAGATCATCGGTCATGCCGTACAGCTTGACCTCAGCGGTGCAGTTCTCGATCTGGGACACTGCATCCTCCATGGCCTGCCGGGTCTTTTCCACCTCACGGGAGGAAAGGCTCTCGCTCATCATGACGTTGATCTTGTATCTGCCGTAGGCATTGGCGGAGTTCAGGATATCAGTGATGGCAGTGGGCAGGCCCAGCTGGCTGATATCCAGACCGGCCATGCTGGTGTCGAGGGTGATGCCCACCTCTTCCACATTTTCCACATTCAGGGCCGCCTCTGCCACCTGACCCGCAATGGCATAGGATTCCTCCTTGGTCAGGCCGTCGGCGGTGGACAGGGTGATCTGCGCCTCGTTGCTGGTGATGCTGGGCAGCAGCTCCACGCCCATGTTCAGCACCTGCCAGCCGCTGAACACCAGCAGCACCACCGCCGCGATCAGGGGCAGGGCACGGTGCTGCAGGCACCATTCCAGACTATGGGCATACTTTTCCTGCACCTTTTCAAACCAGGCAAGGCGCTTGGGTTCAGCTTTTTTCAGCACGGTAGAGGATGCCGCCGGGACCACCGTGAGCGCCACGATGAGGGAGGCCATCAGGCAGTAACCGATGCACAGGGACATGGGCATCATCAGGCTGCGCACAATGCTGGCCGAGAACACCACCGGCAGGAACACGCACACCGAGGTAAGGGTGGAGGCCACCACCGACATGCCCACCTGTTTTGTGCCCTGCACGGCAGCGCGGGCCGCGGGCACGCCGCGGCTGCGCAGACGGTAGACGTTCTCAATGACGACCACCGAGTTATCCACCAGCATACCAATGCCGAGGGAAAGGCCGGCCAGCGTCATCACGTTCAGGTCCAGCCCGGTAAAGTACATGAGCACCACCGCGAACAGAACGGACAGCGGGATGCTGATGCCGACCACGAGGGTGGGCTTGATATCCTTCAGGAAGATGGCCAGCACGATGATGGCCAGTGCAGCGCCCACCACCATGCTGGTGAGGATGCTCTGGATGACGATGGTGATGTAGTTGCCCTGATTGGACAGCACCACCATGTGCAGGCCGTCGTATTGTTTTTCCATCTCTTTAAATGCGGTCAGGCAGTTGTCGGAGACCTCGCCTGCACTGGAAGTCGCATTCTTATAGATTTTGAGGATGGATGCCTTTTCGCCGTTCAGGCGGGTGTAGCTGTCGGCGGAGTTATCAATGACCTCCACATCCGCCACATCAGAAAGGCGCACGTCGCCGTAGCCTTCCACATGCAGCAGCAGGGCACCGCTGATATCCTTCACACTGTCGTACTCTTCGCCGACTTTCAGCAGCCAGGACTCGCCGTCCTTATCCTGCACGTAACCGGCCGGCATGGAGAAGTTCTGGGCATAGATGAGCTGCGCCAGCGTTTCAATGTCCAGCTGCTTTGTCACATCGGCCTGTGCCAGAGCGTTGGTCTTGGCCGTCTCGTACTCTGCCTTGGCAGCCTCCAGCTGCTTTTCGTACTCGTTCAGCATTTCACGCGCTTCGGTGAACTGCATATAGGCGTTGAGCTGCTGCTGGGAGAAGCTGCCCAGTGCGCCGGAGAACTCGGTCATCAGCTGGGGCACATTGTCCATGGCCTTGATGGTGCTTTCCAGCGTGTTATAGACCACATTCAGGCTTTCCTGCAGCTGCATCTCATTGGCAAGATCCTCTGCGGTGCTGCCTTCGGAGCCGGTCTCGGTGTTCACGCGCTCCTGCAGCTTCTGCAGGGCGGTAGTGAGCTTATCGGTAATGGTGCGCAGCTCAGCCACAATATCGATCAGAGAGTCGATATCTCGCATACCGGTCTCGTTGAACTTGTCCATGACCTTCTGCAGACCGTCGCGCACCTCGATCAGGGCCTGCTGGATCTCAGGCTCCTTGACCACAGCGATCAGGCTGTTCACGCTCTCCAGAAGAGCCTGCGCCTGCGCGCGCACCGTTTCCACTGCGGCACCCACCTCGGTGCTCATCTGGCTCATGACCGAGTTGGACACCGTATTGCCAAAGTTTTTCAGCTGCTTTTCGTATTCCTTGCGTCCGGCGGTGATCTGCGCCTCGGCGCTTTCCAGCTGGGAGCGGGCTGCAGCCAGCTGGGTATCGATCAGTTCCAGCAGCTTTGCGTTGATCCCGTCGATCTTATCCTGATTGAGCTGCACCTGCACCAGCTTTTCCACCAGACCGCTGGACGAAACGCTGGACACACCGCCCTTGCGCTGCACTTCCGGCACAAGGGTGTTCTGGATAAACTCAGAAAGCTCGTACTGGTCGGCACCTTCGCGGCTGACAGCCACCGTCATGAAAGCATTCATGTTCAGGCTGTACTCAATGATGGAGGGGGTCAGACAGGTGCTGGGCAGGTCGCTTTTGGCCTGATCCAGCTTGTTGGACACCTTGACCAGCGCGCTGTTCATATCCGTATCCTCGGCAAACTCCATCAGCAGCAGGCTGTAGTTTTCTGCCGATGTTGCGGTGATCTTGGACACGCCCGGCACTGTGAGCGAGTTCTGCAGCACATCCGAGACCTCGCTCTCCACGCGCTCCGGGCTTGCGCCGGGATACACGGTGACCACCATCAGATACGGTGTGTTCACGTTGGGCAGCAAGTTCGTATCCATCTTTGTGACCGCCACAAAGCCCAGAATCAGGATCATGACCACTGCAACCAGCACCGTAAACGGCTTTTTGACACTGAATTTTTCCATTTTCTCCTACCGTTTCTCTGCCTTGCCGCAAAGCAGGACAGCTGCTTTCCCTGCGGGAAAGGCTACACTTCAACATTTTTATTATACACGCAAGCCCCCGCCTTGCAAGAGCGGGGTGGGATTCTTTTGCGATTCTTTAGATACTTTCGCAAGATTTTAACATTTGCCGTTCCATTTTTCCATTTTTCGGCTGCGGGTGCGACCAAATTCGGTCAGTCTTCCTTTATGGATACGCGGCAGCAGGGCAGATTGTTGCACCTTTTTAAAATTTTTCTGCTGAAGCGCCAGAGCCGCTTTTTGTTTTTTGCGTGGAAATGTGCATTTGAATATGTTATACTAGAGTACAGAATGGATCAGCAGGCTCTTTTTCGAGCCTTATCCTATAGATTCGACCGATAAAAACGAGGAACACTATGAAAAAAGTCATCTCCGTCCGTTTCAAAGAGAACGGCAAAAGCTATTATTTTGATCCCGCCGGGGCCGACATCAAAACCGGCGAATACGTGATCGTGGAGACCGCCCGCGGCATTGAGTGCGGCGAGGTGGTGCAGGGCGTGAGGGAGATCGCCGATGCGGCAGTGCCCAAGGCCCTCAAGCCCATTACCCGCATGGCCGACAGCGTGGATATCCGCCGGATGCGCCAGAACCGTGAGGACGAAAAGCGCGCCTACCGCACCTGTCAGGAGTGCATTGCCCGCCACGGCCTGGAAATGAAGCTTGTGGAGGCCGAGTATACCCTAGACCGCTCCAAGATCATGTTCTACTTTACCGCCGATGGCCGCGTGGACTTCCGCGAGCTGGTCAAGGATCTGGCCGGTATCTTCCACACCCGCATCGAGCTGCGCCAGATCGGCGTGCGGGACGAGAGCAAGATGATCGGCGGCCTTGGCATCTGCGGCCAGCCCTTCTGCTGCAGCCGCTTTTTAAAGGACTTCCAGCCTGTCTCCATCAAGATGGCCAAGGAGCAGGGCCTTTCGCTGAACCCCACCAAGATCAGCGGTGCCTGCGGCCGCCTGATGTGCTGCCTTGCCTATGAGGAGAGCGCCTACGAGTACCTGAACAGCATCATGCCCATGGTGGGCAGCACCGTGCGCACGCCGGACGGTCTTGGCACCGTGCTGGAGGTGAACCCGGTCTCCGGCTACCTGCGGGTGCGCTGCGGCACCGAGAGCCTTTCGCCCCGTTACTATAAGGTGGGCGTGTGCGAATATATCAGCGGCGGCAAGCGTGCGCCCCGCCGCCCGGACCCGGACGACGATTACTCCGGCGTGCGCAACCCGGCCCCGGTGGTGGCTTCCTCCGACGATGTCGAAAAGCGCTGCGCGGGCGGTGGCTGCGCCCGGAAGCGCGCTGCCGAAAAGGAGTGAGGGCCGCGCCGGAGGCTCTGAGAGGTTAGTCTGCTAAAACTAACCATTCTTCGTGATTTTTGCCAAAAAACTCCTGCAAATTTGGCCATAAGTTAGCCTGTGCTTTTGTGCAACCCAACAAAAAACAGACTTTTGTGTTTTTCGGGTCACGGTTAGTCTTGCCTTTTCTCACCTGCTTTGTTAAAATGCAGGCAAGGATATGATTTCCGGAGAGACATGCACAGCCGTGCCATACATGACTCTTCATACAATACTTCGGGCACGGAGATAAAAAGGAGAGTTTATTATGGCACACAAGGTTTCTGACGCATGTGTTGGCTGCGGCGCTTGCGAGGGCGCTTGCCCGGTTGGCGCTATCACCGTTGATGGTGTTGCTTCTGTGAACGCAGACGCTTGCATCGACTGCGGCGCTTGCGAGGGTGCTTGCCCCACCGGTGCTATCACTGCTGAATAATTTTAGCAGCTGCACAAAAAACGCATCAAAAGCAGCAGGCCTGTCCAAAGCAGGTCTGCTGCTTTTTTGTTTTGCAGTAATTCGCACAAATTCCCCGAGCAATTCCACGCATTTTTTTGAGAGGGTACGGCACACTTATCTATGGAACATTCTACCGAAGTCTTGTATAATAGAACTATGGTTTATTGCTCGCCGGAGCATCGTTTCGGCTCCGACGCGCTGCTGCTGGCCCGTTTCTGTGAGCCAAAGCGTGCCCAGAAGGCCGCAGACCTGTGCTCCGGCTGCGGCATCGTGGCGCTGGAATGGCACGACCGGGGCCACCGCGGCCCCTGCATAGGGCTGGAGCTGCAGCCCGAGGGCAGCGCCCTGCTTTCCGCTGCGGTGCAGGAGCAGGACATCGGGCACATTGAGCCTGTCTGTGCCGACCTGCGCGCTTTCCGGCAGGGCGAGGGCAGTTTTGACGTGTGTGCGTGCAATCCGCCCTATTTCACGGATGGGCCCCAAAGCCAAAACGCAGCCCACGCCCTTGCCCGGCACGAGAACACCTGCACACTGGACGATGTGTGCCAGTGTGCGTTTCGCCTTTTGAAGGATGGCGGGCGCTTTGCGCTGTGCCACCGGCCGGAACGGCTGGCGGAGGTGCTGGCGGTGCTGCGGGCCAACCGGCTGGAGCCGAAACGTCTTGCCTTTGTAAAGAACAAGGCGGACGGCGCGCCATGGCTCTTCCTTGTGGAAGCGCAGAAGAACCGCAAGACCGGCCTGCGGGTGGAGCCGGATGTGTTGATCAGCGCCGGTGCGGCGTTATATGGGAGGTAAACTATGGCAGGAACTCTTTATATCGTGGCAACGCCCATCGGCAATCTGGACGATATGCCGCCGCGCGTAGCGGCCACCTTTGGCGCGGCAGACTTTATTGCCGCCGAGGACACCCGTGTGACCATGAAGCTGCTGAACTTTCTGGGCCTGAAAAAGCCCATGGTCAGCTACTATGAGCACGCCCTGCAGAAGGGTGAGGGCATCCTGCGCCGCATTGAGGCGGGCGAGAGCTGTGCCCTGTGCAGTGATGCGGGTATGCCCTGCGTCTCCGACCCGGGCGAGGTGATCGTGCGGGACGCACTGGCCCGGGGCATCAAAGTGGTACCGGTGCCGGCGGCTTCCGCCTGCGTCACAGCGCTGGCCGTGTCCGGGCAGGACACCTCCCGCTGGGTGTTCGAGGGCTTTCTGCCCGTGAACCGCAAGCAGAAAAAAGAGCGGCTGGCTGAGCTTTTGCAGGAAAAGCGCACCACCATCTTTTACGAAGCGCCCCACAAGCTGCGCACCACGCTGGACGATCTGGCCAATGCCTTTGGCGCAGACCGCAGCATCACCCTGTGCCGGGAGCTGACAAAGCTGCACGAGGATATCTGGAAGACTACCCTCGGCGAGGCGGTGGAGCACTACAAGACCAACGAGCCGCGCGGCGAGTATGTGCTGGTGATGGCCGGTGCGCCGGAGACCGCCGACCCGGAGCAGGAGCTGACGCTGGAGCAGGCAGCGCATCGGGCGCTGGAGCTGACCGGGCAGGGCTTTGGCCCCACCGCCGCAGCCAAGGCGGCGGCACAGGGTACACCTTATTCTAAAAGCGAAGTGTACAAGCAGCTGCTGGTATTGCAACAGGGCCAGCAGGCTGGTGAATGACAGCATCTCAGGTAAATGGTAATAGAGGAGGACCCCTTTTGTGACAAAACTTCTGGTTTTGAGCGACAGCCACGGCGGACGTGCCGCCATTGAGCGCGTGCTGATGAAAGAGAGCAAAAGCATCGATGCCCTGATCTTTCTGGGCGATGGCCTGCGGGATCTGGAACTGGCTCTGACGCTGTACCCCAAGCTGCGGGCCTACTCGGTGGCGGGCAACTGCGATTACGGCGCACTGGAACCCACCGACGGCCTTGCCGCCTTTGACGGCGTGGTGATCTTTTACACTCACGGTCATATGTACGGTGTGAAATACGATCTGGATACGCTGGCAGATGCCGCATCTGCCCGGGGTGCCGAGGTGGCCCTGTTCGGTCACACCCACATCCCCCATGCAGAGGCCCGCAGCGGGGTGTTCCTGTTCAACCCCGGCTCCTGCGGCCGGTGTTACACCGGGCCGGACACCTACGGCATCCTGACGCTGGACGAAGGCAAAGTGACCGCCTATGAACATAAAGAGGTACCCAGACAATGAGCATCAATGAGGTGCGCTATCTGCCGGAATGCGGCAGCACCAACGCTTACGCGAAGGAACATTTTGAAGAGTTCGGCCCGGTGGGTGCGGTGTATACCGAGAACCAGACCGCAGGCCGCGGCCGTCTGGGCCGCAGCTGGGTGAACGCCGAGGGCAAGGCCCTGTATTATACGGCAGCCATCCGGGAACCGCTGGCCCAGCCTGCCACCCTGCCGCTGCTGGCAAGCCTTGCCGTGCGCACCCAGCTCAAACTGCGCTACGGCGTGGACTGCCAGATCAAGTGGCCCAACGACCTGCTGCTGAATGGCAAAAAGGTCGTGGGCATCCTGTGCGAGAGCGTGAGCTACGGCTACCAGCAACAGGGCAGGGGCATTTTGTGCGGCATCGGCATCAATCTGGCCCAGCCGCAGAGCTACTTTGATGCCGCCGGTCTGCCCAACGGCACCTCGCTGGCGCTGCAGGGCGCAAAGGTGGATCTTTCCACCGACCCCGCATGGCTGGCCGAGGGCCTGACCGACTTTGGCTTTGACCGCAACATGTATGTGTTTGCCCGCGATGGCTTTGCACCCTTCCGGGAGGAATACAAAGCCGCCTGCGTCAATCTGGGCCGCCGGGTCACTTTTGACCTGCCGGACGGCGGGCAGGGTGCCGGTGAAGCTGTCGATGTGGACGAAGAGGGCCGTCTGGTGGTGCGCACCGACAGCGGCGAAGTGCACGTTTTTACCGGCGAAGTATCGGTGCACGGCATCTACGGGGCCGTCTGAGTTTTATAGAACTGTACGCTCCACGCAGACAGTTTTAAGTCTGCATGGAGTTTCTTTGCACATTTTTGCTCGATTTTTCCGCAAAACGCTTGAATTCACGAACTTTTTGTGAATTTGTTGTGTACATTTCCAGTTGCCAATTCAGCCATACTTTAGTATAATAGAGTACGTGCCAGCGTATCCTTTGTTGGATAGGATGCGCGTGTTTTAGGAAATAGGAAAACGGACAGCACAAGCGCCATGCCCCAAAAAGCAAGGCGCTTGTGCTGTCGCAAGGAGTGCAAGCATGAAAGATCAAGAATCCTTCAAGCCGTATATTCCTGCGGAAAAGATCACCGCGGAAATGACGGCGACCTCTGTGATCATGGGCATCATCCTGTCCGTGGTCTTCGGCGCTGCAAACGCCTATCTGGGCCTGCGCGTCGGCATGACTGTTTCTGCCTCTATCCCGGCAGCAGTCATTTCCATGGGCGTGATCCGCGTCCTGCTCAAAAAGAACTCCATTCTGGAGAGCAACATGGTGCAGACCATCGGTTCCGCAGGCGAGAGCCTGGCCGCCGGTGCCATCTTCACCATGCCCGCACTGTTCCTGTGGGCAAAAGAGGGCCTGTGCGACAAGCCCAGCATCCTGGAGATCACCCTGATCGCCCTGTGCGGCGGCATTCTGGGCGTTCTGTTCATGGTGCCCCTGCGCAACGCCCTGATCGTCAAGGAACACGCCACCCTGCTGTACCCGGAAGGCACCGCCTGTGCAGACGTTCTGCTGGCCGGTGAAGAGGGCGGTGCAAACGCCTCCACCGTGTTCTCCGGCATGGGTCTGGCAGCCATCTTCAAGTTCCTCGTGGATGGCCTGAAGATGATCCCCGCCGACATTGCCGTAGCCTTCAGCTCCTTCAAGGGTGCTCTGGGCATGGAAGTGTACCCCGCTCTGCTGGGCGTGGGCTACATCGTCGGCCCCAAGACCGCTTCCTACATGTTCACCGGTTCTCTGGTAGGCTGGATGGTCATCATCCCGCTGATCTGCCTGTTCGGCGCAAACATCTCCCTGTACCCGGCAGCAGCCGGCACCACCATTGCTGATCTGTATGCAGCAGGCGGTGCAGACGCTATCTGGTCCAACTACGTCAAGTATATCGGCGCAGGTGCCATTGCTACCGGCGGTATCATCTCGCTGATCAAGAGCCTGCCTCTGATCGCATCCACCTTCCGTGATGCCATGAAGAGCATGAAGGGCGGCAGTGCTTCCGGCACCTCCCGTACCGAGAAGGACATGCCCATGCCCTTTATTCTGGGCGGCATCCTGCTCATCATCCTCATCATCTGGCTGGCTCCGGCAATCCCCGTCAGCCCGCTGGGTGCTCTGCTGATCGTTATCTTCGGCTTCTTCTTCTCCACCGTCTCTGCACGTATGGTCGGCATGATCGGCAGCTCCAACAACCCGGTCTCCGGCATGACCATTGCCACCCTGCTGATCGCTACCATGATCCTGAAGGCTACCGGCAACGTTGGCATCGAGGGCATGATCGGCTCCATGGCAATCGCATCTGTCATCTGCATCTGCGCTGCCATTGCTGCAGATACCTCTCAGGACCTGAAGACCGGCTACCTGCTGGGCGCGACCCCGGTCAAGCAGCAGATCGGCGAGCTGATCGGCGTTGTTGCCGCCGGTCTGGCCATCGGCGGTGTGCTGTACCTGCTGGACAGCGCATGGGGCTACGGTGGTGCTGAGGTCCCCGCACCGCAGGCTACCCTGATGAAGCTGATCGTTGAGGGCATCATGGGCGGCAACCTGCCCTGGAACCTGGTGTTCACCGGTGTGTTCCTTGCCATTGCCCTGGAGATCCTGCGCATCCCTGTGATGCCGTTCGCCATTGGCCTGTATCTGCCCATCTACCTGAACACCTCCATCATGATCGGTGGTGCTGTGCGCTGGTTCATGGACAGCCGCAAGAACATTGACGCTGCCACCAAGGAAGAGCAGACCACCAACGGCACCCTGTTCTGCGCCGGTATGATCGCAGGCGAGGGCCTTGTGGGCATCCTGCTGGCTATCTTCGCCGTGTTCGGCATCAGCACTGCCCTGAGCATTGATCTGGGCAACATTGGCGGCGTGGTTCTGATGATCGTCATGATCGCATGCCTGCTGGCCTTCTCCATGAAGAAAAAGAAGAACTGATGCGTAAGAAAAAGCAGTCCATTAACTATCTGGACCTCATTCCGCAGCGGACGGAAACCCTGCGCTGGCACACAGACGAAGCCACCGGCCTTATCACCCTTGAGGTGGAGAACACCGGTGTGTTCAATACGATCGCGCAAAAAGTGTTTCATAAACCGCGCACCACACAGGTGCATCTGGACGAGACCGGCAGCTATCTCTGGCCGCTGATCGACGGCCAGAAGACCGTTGCACAGCTTGCTGACTGCATGAAGCAGCAGTTCGGCGAAAAGGCCGAACCGCTGTATCCGCGCATTATCAAGTACTTCCAGATCGTGGAATCTTACCACTTCATCCAGTTTCTGAACAAGTAAGCAAAAGCGGCACATCGGGCCTTTGTGCAAGGCTCCGAGTGCCGCTTTTTGCTGTTCTTTATTGTTTTTTGCAGTTTGCCGTGGTATTCTGTAATCGCCGCATCTGCGGCCACGGCATTTTATCTGCGGCGCTTTCTCCTTTTAAGGTTCAGCGAACCGCCGCCGGCCGCAAGCGTGAGCACCATCATTGCAAACAGGATGAGCACCAGTGCGCACAGCAGAAGCACTGTCGCCTTCATGTCGGTGCGGAAATCGGAGACATACTCCTTGTGGGTCACAAGGTCTACCGTGCCCACCTCGTAGCCGTCCAGATAAACAGTGGCCGAGCCGATCACACTGCCGCTTTTGACGGTAGCGGAAACACTTTCCGGCAGGTCGAAGGAGTAGGTAACGATATCGTCTGCGTGGCCGTAGCCGCTGACCGGCGCAGCGGCATACAGCGCCACCGCCGGTTCGGTGCGGCACTTGGTCAGCGCCACGGTGGTGAGCTCGGTCTGGGTATCCACCAGCGGACGGTCCGCAAAGCTCTCAAAGGCCCAGTCGAACAGATCATTGCACTCGGCAAAGAGGTTGTCCAGCGTATCGCAGCCAAGGATCACCAGCCCGTAGGTGTGGCCGTCCTTTTCCGCAAAGGCCACGATGCAGCGGCCTGCCAGCGTGGTAAAGCCGCCCTTGACCCACCGGACATACTCCCGGTAGTTAGCGCTCTCGCTGTTCATCAGGCTGTTGGAGCTGCTGATGGTGTGCTCGGCCCTGCGCAGGTTAGTGGCCGGCAGGACATAGCTGGCGGTGCCCGCCACCTGTGCAAAGGTCTGGTTTGCCGCGCAGGCGGCAGCGATTTTTGCCAGATCCTGCGCGGTGGACACGTTGCCGTAGTCAAACAGGCCGTGGGCACAGGTAAAGTTCGTGCCGGTGCAGCCCAGCTCCTGGGCACGGGCGTTCATCTGCTTGACGAAATCCAGCACGCTGCCGCCCACATCGTAGGCAATGACGCTGGCGGCGTCGTTGGCGCTGACGATGAGCATAGCGTTCAGCAGGTCGATGCGGCGCACCGTCTCGCCGATGCGCAGGCCCATAGTGGTGCCGTTGGCGTTCTGGATATCCCGGAACTCCTGGGTCAGGGCGGTGGGCACGGTCACTTCACCGTTCAGATCCTTGCCGCTTTCCAGCAGCAGCAGGGCCGTCATGAGCTTGGTCAGGCTGGCAACATACTGCTGCTGGTCAGCATTCTGGTTCAGGATGGTCCTGCCGGTGTCGGCGTTGAACAGGTACACCGCCTCGGTCTCGCTGGCGGTCTGGATGGGCATGGGGTATACCGCAAGGCCCGGCAGTGCAGCAGCAGCGGCCAGTGCCAGCGTGAGCACCAGCGCCGTCATGCGGCGGAAGATGGTGTTTTTGAACATGAGCGTGCCCCCTTGTATCTGCTTGCCGACGCACGGCAAAAATTTTTGTTTTGAAACAGCTCCTACTTGCCGGAAAGGCTCTGGCTTGCTATACTACTTTAAAGAATACCATAAACCAGCCAAAAGAGAAAGAGAGAAAGGCGGTTTTTAACAATGTTTCTGTCCTTTTGTGGAAAATCTCCCCGCGACGAGGGAGCCGCTTTTGTAGCGCCCAACGCCACCGTGCAGGGCGATGTGATCCTGAAAGCCGGTTCCACGGTGTGGTACGGTGCTGTGCTGCGCGGCGACGACGGCACTTTGACCATTGGCGAAAACTCCAACGTGCAGGATAACGCCGTGCTGCACTGTGATGTGGGCGGTGCTGTAATGCTGGGCAAAAGCGTCACCGTGGGCCACAGTGCGCTGGTGCACGGGTGCACGGTAGGGGACGGCAGCCTGATCGGAATGCACGCCACCCTGCTCAACCACTGTGTCGTGGGCAAAAACTGCATCATCGGCGCGGGTGCGCTGGTGCCGGAGGGCATGGTCATCCCGGACGGCTCGGTGGCCGTGGGCGTGCCCGCAAAGGTCATCAAGCAGGTGAGCCCCGCACAGATCGAGGCCAACCTGCACAACGCCGCCCACTATGTGGAGCACGGCAGAGTGCACGCAGCACAGTGCAAAATGGATTGACCCCCGTTTTTAGCCATGGTATACTGTACAAAAAGCCCTTGTTTTGGGGGCAGGAGGTAAAAAACATGAAAAATCTTTCAAGACGCGCATTCCTTAAGCTTTCCGGCGCAGCACTGCTTGCGGCAGGGCTCACCGGCACCCTGACCGCCTGCGGCGGCACAGGCAGCATTGACATCCCCGGCACTGTGAACGGCATCGGATACGTAAGCGGAAGCGCAAACCGCACGATCCTTGGCACGCAGGAATACGGCACCATCCATGTGGTCAAGGTGGTTGTCACCCTGAAAAACGTCAGCAGCCGTGCCGTCACCCTGACCGCCGACAACTTCCCGGCTGAGATCGACCATTCTGCTGCATCGCCCATCTACTTTGGCTTTGCGGACAACGCCAGCGGCGACAGCTGGTGGACCCAGAAGGACTACGAATTGCAGCCGAACGAAGAAAAGACCTTTGTGCTGATCTACCGCATCAGCGAGAGTGCCTACAACAGCTGGTTCAAGCAGGTTCATACTGTCAGCCTCACCTTTACCAGCGGCCACCAGAAGGTGACCGGCAGCTACTCCTCCGAGACCGGTGAGCTGGTGGTGGGCGAAGTAGAAAAGGCATAAGGGAAAAACTGCGATTCAGATTGACACTTTGCACCTTATCTACTATAGTGAAAGTGACAGTCTGCCGCATTCTGGAATACCAGAATTTTTTGTACACCGCGCTGTTTGGTTCTTTTTTCATTGGGGAATTTTGTAAAAAGTTCATTGCAGGATGTTTTTTCACAAAAAAGTAATGACTTTTCACTTAAAATCGGGTATACTATATCCTGCGGGGAGGCGGGGCCGCAACCGTCTTTCCGCACATGATTCCTCCTCACACCAAAGCAATACCCCAAACAGAAACTCCCTCCGGTGTACCGCAAGCGCCGGAGGGAGTTTCTGTTTGCATCAGCTTTTGTATTTTATGATTTCCTGCAATCAAAGGAGAGATTTTTATGTCTGAACTGATCACTCGCCGTACTTTTTTAAAGACCACCGGTGCCGCCGCACTGGCCGTTGCCGCAAGCGGTATGCTGGCAGGCTGCGGCGATGGAGCGTATGCTTCCACTCCCGAAAATCTGGTTGCCCCTCCCATCGATAATAGCGATTTCGCTAATTTTGGCTCTTTTACCGCAGATATCGGCCCCTTGAGCGGGCAGTGGACTTCCAGCTCCATCTATGAATCTGATACCCGCCACAACTATTTCTACACCGGCTTCAAACTGGATAATGGCAGCGGCACCAGTGCTGTCACTGTCAACATCAGCAACTTTGCTTTCAACCATGCCGCTGGCGGCACTGGTAAGGTATGTGGTCTTGGATACAAAGGTCTGAACAGCAGCAAAACCGCCTATGTATTCAACCAGTCTCTTACTGTTCCTGCAGGCCAGTCCAGAACCGTTATTCTTTTCATCGACATCGGCCCCGTCACTACCTCTTCTTTCGATAAATTCTATAGAGGAGCCATAACCATCACGCTGGGTAAATTTAATCATCAAACGGCCACCTTTACTTTTAACGGCCTGATCGGCGACCCTTCCTCTACCGTTTCCTGACAGCAAAACTCCCCTGAAATGCCGTAAAAAGCTTTTCAGGGGAGTTGTTGTTTACAGCGCGCGGAACTTTGCCGCAAACACGCTGAGCACGATTTTAGGGTTCACCTGCGCGCCAAGGCGCTGGATGGCGGCTTCGGCCAGCCGCAGGGCACGCTGGGCGGCAATGCCCTGCACCGGTGCGTGGGGGCTTTGCCGCAGGCCCGCTGCCGCCACCGCACGGAAGTCCGTCAGCAGGGCGGCGGCACCGGCCTTGTCTTTTTCGTAGGCGGCCAGCAGGCAGGCGGCGGCATAGCTGTCACGGTCGGCAGCGGCCTTTGCCAGCTGCAGGGCCTTTTCCACCTGTGCGGTGCGGGCTTCGTCCTGTGCGGCGGCAAGTACCGTGCCAATGTGCCCGTCGAACAGTTCGCTGTACAGCGCGGCCATCTTTTTATCCACCCCCTGCGCGGCGCAGTAGCGGGCGCACTGCTCCGGCGAGACAGGAGCCACTGCAAAGCTGACGCAGCGGCTTCGGATGGTGGGCAGCACGCTTGCCAGCGAATCCGCCGTAAGCAGGAACAGCACCCCCTCCGGCGGCTCTTCCATCACCTTCAGCAGGGCATTGGCGGATTCCTCGTTCATCTTTTCCACATGGTAGAGCAACACGGCACGGCCCTCGGCCGAAAGGCTGGTGTTGAAGATCTCGCTGCGCATAGCCTTGACCTGACTGACCAGATATTTTCCGCCTGCGCCCATACCGGCAACGCTGATCGCTTCACGCACGATGCCGGTCTCCACATGGCCGCTGTCGCGGTCGCCGGGCTTACCCACAGCACGGCAGCATTCGCCCCGCAGAAGGGCCTCAGCGGGCGCTCCGCCTGCAGGGTAAAGATAATCTGCCGCAATGCAGCGGGCCGCAAAACCGGCTCCAAGGCCCTCTTCTCCCACCAGCAGCACGCTGTGGGTCAGGCGGCGGGCTGCCAGCATCAGCTGCACGCTGCTTTTCAGTTCTGCATTGCCCTCCATGCGGTCCAGCATCATGGTGTTTCTCCTTACCTTCTGTTTCTCCGCTTCCACTGCTCACGGCGTACCCACGCGCGGACGGAACGATAGGCCATCGGGCCAAAGAACAGCCAGACGTTCGCCATGCTGAGCAGCAGGCTCAGCTTTTGCGGCAGCGGCGCGCCCAGAAAGCTGAGCACCCACAGTGCTGCCGCAAAAAAGCCAAAGTATTTTACCCGGATGGGGATGACAAAGAACAGCAGCACCTGCACCTCCGGGTACAGCACGGCAAAGGCCAGCAGCAGCGAAAGGGACAGGCAGTAGGTGCTGCCGGTCACGCCGGTGAGCAGGCAGGCCAGCACAGTGCCCAGCATCCCGGAGAGCAGATACACCGTATAGCGGAAATCGCCCCACTCCCGTTCCAGCGCCGTGCCGATGAACCATGTGAAATAGATGCCCAGCACCGCGCTGAGGATGCTGCCGCCGTAAGAGGGGATGAACGCAAAGGTGATGATGCGCCAGATCTGGCCGCGCAGCAGAAAATAGCGGCTGAGTGCCAGCCAGACACTGATGGTCTGGTTGACAAACAGCTCGATGGCCAGCACAAGGATCTGCCCGCCCACCAGAATGTTGGTCAGGTTCGGGATGCTGAAGCGGCCGTATTTGCGCTCCAGCTGGTTGAGCCAATTGTTCATATAAGGTGCCTCCAACGCATTGTATTCCGATATCGGTGAGTTTTGCCGCATTTTTCTGCTGTTATTGTACCATGATTGGCCGGGGCATTCAAGGCAATGCCACAGTGTGGAAAACCGCCGCATCTTTCGCCCAAAAATACAGCTGTCAAGCGGATCTTGCGGCACAAAAGCACAACCGGAAAGTGTATGGATTTTCCTGTCTGGAATGAACTTTTCACTTTTTCCACCGGGTTTTCCACCGTTTTTGTGAAGAAAAGGGCAAGTTTTCCATGAGGTTTTCCACTTTTTCCACCGGGTTTTCCACAACAAAAGGGCATCAGCCCTATACACACCGTAATTCAGGCCGCAGCTTTCTGGTAAGTTTTGGGCAAAAATGCGGGCATTCTGCCTTTTATAAAAAAGAAAGTCGAAGGATTTTCTTTGTATTCTACAAACCGTTCCTGAGCGGTGATTTATTTTTCTCCAATCTGGAATGAACCGGTCACAAGTTTTCAACACCGGGCCGCTGCCGTTTTTCTGTGTGGAAAAGGCGGGGAAACATGCAGTTTTCCACACCGGAAAAAGCAATGCCGGGCAGTCACTTCAAGACCGTCCGGCATTGCTCTATTATTTACATCATATTGTGGAACACCAGCTGTGCGATCTGGAAATACAGGATCAGGCTGCAGGCATCCACGATCGTGGTGATGAACGGCGTTGCCATGATGGCCGGGTCGGCACCCAGCTTCTTGGCTGCCAGCGGCAGCATACCGCCCACCAGCTTTGCCAGAATGACGCTGAAGAACAGCGAAACGCTGACCACGATGGCATAGCCCATCACGTTGGCGTACTGGCCGGGGAACAGGAAGGTGTACATCAGGTAGATGCGCAAGCCGTTCACGATGCCCAGCACCGCGCCCACGATGGCAGACACCCGCAGCTCCTTGCCCAGCACCCGCAGGAAGTCGCTGGGTTCCACCTCGCCCAGAGCCAGACCACGCACCATCAGGGTGCTGATCTGGTTGCCGCAGTTGCCGGCGGTATCCATCAGCATGGGCATGAAGGAGACCAGCAGCGGCAGGCTGACAAAGGCCTCTTCATAGTGGGTGGTGACCATGCCGGTAAAGGTGGCGGACAGCATCAGGATCAGCAGCCATGGAATGCGCTGCTTTGCGTGGGTCCAGACGCTGGTGCCGAAGTAGGTGGTGGCATCGTCGTCCGGCAGAATAGCAGCCATCTTCTGCATATCCTCGGTGCTCTCGTCGGTCAGAACGTCGATTGCATCGTCGATGGTGATGATACCCACGAACATGCCCTCGTTGTCCAGAACAGGCATGGCGGTAAAGTCGTAGCGCTGCATCTCACGGGCCACGTACTCCTGATCGTCGGTCACTTTCACAGTGACCACGTTATCATCCATGATCTCGGTGATGGAAGTATGCGGCTCTGCCAGCAGCAGGCTGCGGGCAGAAACAACGCCCTTCAGGCGGTTGCGCTCCACCACGTAGCAGGTGTACACGGTCTCTGCGTTTTCGCCCTGCTTGCGGATGGCTTCAAAAGCCTGCGCCACGGTCATATCCTCGCGCAGACGGACATATTCGGGGGTCATCAGGCTGCCGGCAGAGCTTTCGGGGTAGTTCAGCAGCTTGTTCAGGCTCTCACGAGTCTGCTTGGAGGATTTCTCCAGCACCCGCTTCACCACGCCTGCAGGCATATCCTCCAGCAGGTCGGCGGCATCGTCCAGACTCATCTCTTCAATAGCGCCCACCAGCTCCACATCTGAGAAGGCGTTCACCAGATCGTCGCGGGCTTCGTCGGACATATAGGCAAAGGCCTCGGTGGCCACTTCCTTTTTGAGCAGGCGGAACACCACAAGGCGGTTGTTTTCGTCCAGCTCTTCCAGCAGCTCGGCCAAGTCGGCAGGCTGCTCTTCCTCGGTCACTTCGCGCAGCTTGACATACTGCTTCTTGATGAGCAGCTTGAGCAGGCGGCTCTTGGTGAGCATCTCAGGGTTGGCCTTGACCTCTTCGTCGTTGGCCTCCTCTTTTTCGGCCTCGCGCATGTCCTGCTTGAGGTCTTCCGTAGCTTCCTCGTTCAGATCTTCAGCCAGCTTCTGGCGGACCTCGGCGGGGATATCAGCAGGCAGCTCCTGCACCGGCAGCGCCTGTTCCGCAGCATCAGCCGTCAGCTTCTTTTCTTCCATATCCATTGGGCGTACCTCCTCAGTTTTTACGGAACAGGAGCAGCTCCTGTATCCGGAGGACGCAGCAGATCGGGAAACAAAAAACGCGCCGCCTTGCCTGCCGGAATGCCGCAAACGCCGCATTCTGCGCACACAAAGCCGCGCCTTCCTCTGCTCTGTTTTGCGGAAAGCGACACCGTTGAAGCGGTGCTTTTCCGCGGGACTCAGCAAAGGAGGCGAACGGTTGGGGAAAACGCAGTTGTTTTTGTTTTCTGATCCACCGCGCCGGTGGTTCTACTTCGACTATGATCCGGGTCCATTTTCCTGCGTTCACCTCCAAGTTTTCATATTCATTTTTATTATAGCGCCGCAAAAAAACGGGGTCAACCCTAAACCACCGATTTACCAGAATTTTGTAAAACAAAACACCCTCTTCCGTGTTGCGGCACACGAAAAAGGGTGTTTTGTTTGGATATTGCCTTGGTGTGAGGAGGAATCATGTTACTTGGGTAAGCGGTTGCGGCCCCGCTTCCCATGGCAAAAGTATAACAGCTTTCACAATTGAATTCGTTAAGAAGCTATGAAGAAACTGTAAAAAGGGAATGGTATCTTTTGGAAGATTTTGTGATAACATTTTTTAATTGACCTTCGTTTTTTCACATGCTAAAATGGAACTGTAAAAGCAGCTGTAAGGGAGGGCATCCATGAGTGAAAACGGCTTCTTTGGAGAGAACTGACGCAAAATAATATTTTATAATTCAGCAGAGGCTGCTGCATCGGACAACGTGCAGCAGTCCCTGCTGTTTTTTTGCACAAAAATACGCCCCGGTCACCTTGCGGTGAGCGGGGCGCTAAAACGAAGTTCGTTTTTACTGCGGCAAGATCCCTGCAAAGCAGGTCTTATGCAGCAGGCGGAGCAAGGTATCTGCAAGCAGACCTTATGCTCCTGACACACGCGGGGTGTGCTTTCAAGGACCCTCGCGGGCGCTTTGGTATCTCAGACCCCGCTGCTGCGTCTGCCCGAAGGCAGCCGCCAGCCGGAGCGTGAAATCAGTTGGTTGAGCCGTTTGGGCGATAAGGGGCTGTACTTCAGCCGCATCGCCTGCACATCATGGGCCATACACACAGTTTCGCACTGCTGCGTTGCGCAGTAACCGCCAGTGCGGAGCAGCCGCTCCTCTCATTTGCGGGAGCTGGGTGCCGCCGTGGCTGCGGCCCGGTGGATGCAGGGGATCTGCTTACTTGTACAGGTCGACCAGACGGGTCAGGTGCTCGTAGCGGTCGTTTGCAACCTGCTGGTTGCGTGCGAACAGCTCCTTAGCACGGTCGGGGAATGCACGGGTCAGGCGGCTGTAACGGGTCTCGTTTGCCAGCAGTGCCTGATACTTGTCGTTGTCCACGGCCTTGGAGGTCAGAGTGAACGGGTTCTTGCCCTGAGCCTTGTTGGCCGGGTTGAAGGTGAACAGGTTCCAGTAACCAGCCTCAACTGCCTTCTTCATCTCGTTCTGGCAGTTGGTCATGCCGCCCTTGACACCGTGCAGCTCGCAGGGAGCGTAGCCGATGATCAGGGACGGGCCGGGATAAGCCTCAGCCTCGGCAATGGCCTTGACAGCCTGAGCCGGGTTAGCACCCAGTGCGATCTGAGCAACATAGATGTAACCGTAGGTCATAGCGATCTCGGACAGGCTCTTCTTGCTGATTTCCTTACCAGCAGCAGCGAACTGGCAGACTTCACCAATGTTGGAAGCCTTGGATGCCTGTCCACCGGTGTTGGAGTACATCTCAGTATCGAAGACCATGACGTTGACATCCTCGCCGGAAGCCAGGACGTGATCCAGGCCGCCGAAGCCGATGTCGTATGCCCAGCCGTCGCCGCCGAAGATCCAGACGGACTTCTTGGCGATGTACTGCTTGCTCTTCAGGATCTCTGCAGACTTCTCGCAGCCGGCAGCAGCAGCCTTCTCCAGCTCAGCGATCAGGGCCTTTGCGGGCTCGTCGTTGGCCTTGGTGTTGTTCTTGGTAGCGATGAACTGCTCGTAAGCAGCCTTCAGCTCTGCGGATGCCTTGTCGGAACCAGCAACCTCAGCGATCTCCTTGATCAGGTTCTCGCGGACGGTCTTCTGGCCGATGTACAGGCCCAGGCCATGCTCTGCGTTATCCTCGAACAGGGAGTTGCACCATGCAGGACCATGGCCGCTGTCCTTGTTGACGGTGTACGGAGAGATGGATGCGGTGCCGCCCCAGATGGAGGAGCAGCCGGTAGCGTTGGAGATGTACATCTTCTCGCCGAACAGCTGAGTGATCAGGCGAGCGTAAGAAGTCTCGGCACAGCCTGCGCAGGAGCCAGAGAACTCCAGCAGCGGCTGGTTGAACTGAGAACCGATGACGGTATCGTCAGCAAACTTGGAAGGCTTCTTGGAGATGTTGGCAACGCAGTAGTCGAACACTGCCTGCTGATCTGCCTGGCTGTCCTGCGGGACCATGGTGATGGCCTTGGTGGGGCAGACGGTGACGCACTCGCCGCAGCCCATGCAGTCCAGAGGAGACACAGCCATCACAAACTTGTACTCGTTTGCAGGCTTGTTGTCACGGCTCTTGGTCTGAGCAGGAGCAGCTGCCAGCTCGTCGGCGGTCAGCTGGAAGGGACGGATGGTAGCATGAGAGCACACGAATGCGCACTGGTTACAACCAACGCACTTTGCAGCATCCCACTCGGGGACGTTGACAGCGGTGCCGCGCTTCTCGTATGCAGAAGCGCCCTGCTCCCACTCGCCGTTTGCATTTGCCACGAAGGAAGAGACAGGCAGGCTGTCGCCGTCCATACGGGCAATGGGCTCCATGACGTCACGGATCTGCTTGACCAGCTCCGGACGGCCGGTGAGAGCCTTGGGTGCGGGATCAGCTTCGGGGTTGGACCAGGATGCGGGCACGTCCACCTTGTGGATGGCGTCAACGCCTGCGTCAATGGCCTTCCAGTTCATCTCAACGACGTCCTGGCCCTTCTTGCCGTAGCTCTTCTGAGCTGCCTGCTTCATGAAGTTGACGGCATCCTCGATGGGCATGACGTCAGCCAGCTTGAAGAATGCAGACTGCAGAATGGTGTTGGTGCGCTTGCCCATGCCGATCTCGATGGCCTTATCAATAGCATTGATGGTATACAGCTGGATGTTGTTGTCAGCGATATACTTCTTGGCCTCGGCATTCAGGTGGTGACCCAGCTCCTCATCGGACCACTGGCAGTTGATCATGAACACGCCGCCGGGCTTGACATCCTGGACCATCTTCATGCCCATGTGGATGTAAGCGGGGTTGTGGCAGGCCACGAAGTCAGCCTGGTTGATGTAGTAGGGGCTGCGGATGGGCTTGTCGCCGAAACGCAGGTGGCTGATGGTCACGCCGCCGGTCTTCTTGGAGTCATACTGGAAGTATGCCTGAACATACTTGTCAGTGTGGTCGCCGATGATCTTGACGGAGTTCTTGTTAGCGCCGACCGTACCGTCGCCGCCCAGGCCCCAGAACTTGCACTCCTTGGTGCCAGCAGCTGCGGTGATGGGAGCGGGCTTGACTTCCGGCAGAGACAGGAAGGTGACGTCGTCGGTGATGCCCAGGGTGAAACGCTCCTTGGGCTGATCCTTCTCCAGCTCCTTGAACAGAGCGAAGATGGAGGACGGCGGGGTGTCCTTGCTGCCCAGGCCGTAACGGCCGCCGGTCAGAACGACATCGTTCAGGCCAGCCTCACGCAGGGTAGCGGCAACATCCAGGTACAGGGGCTCGCCCAGGGAGCCGGGCTCCTTGGTGCGGTCCAGCACAGCCACCTTCTTGGCGGTCTTGGGCAGGACCTTCAGCAGGGAAGCAGAGACCCAGGGACGATACAGACGGACCTTGATGATACCGACCTTCTCGCCGCGTGCGTTCAGGTAGTCGATGACTTCGTCAGCAACGTCGCAGATGGAGCCCATAGCCACGATCACACGGTCAGCATCGGGTGCGCCGTAGTAGTTGAACAGATCGTAGTTGGTGCCCAGCTTTGCGTTGATCTTGGCCATGTACTTCTCAACAACAGCAGGCAGAGCGTTGTAAACGCTGTTGCAAGCCTCGCGGTGCTGGAAGAACACGTCGCCGTTCTCGTGGGAGCCGCGCATCTTGGGGTTCTCGGGGTTCAGAGCCTTCTTGCGGAACTCCTCGACAGCCTCCATGTTGCACATTTCCTTCAGGTCGGCGTAATCCCACTTCTCGATCTTCTGGTACTCATGAGAGGTACGGAAGCCGTCGAAGAAGTTCAGGAAGGGAACCTTGCCCTCGATGGCTGCCAGATGGGCGACCGGGGACAGATCCATGACTTCCTGCACGCTGCTCTCGACCAGCATTGCAAAACCGGTCTGGCGGCATGCCATGACGTCGCTGTGATCACCGAAGATGTTCAGAGACTGGGTAGCAACGGTACGTGCGGAAACATCGAACACGCAGGGCAGCTGCTCAGCAGCGATCTTGTACATATTGGGGATCATCAGCAGCAGGCCCTGAGAAGCGGTGAAGGTGGTGGTGACAGCACCTGCACCCAGAGAGCCGTGCACAGCGCCGGCAGCGCCGGCCTCAGACTCCATCTCGACGACCTTGACCTGGTTGCCGAAGATGTTCTTCTGGC
>OKSD01001001.1_pt1 | contig 29646 bp, 26 predicted proteins | sample 1601221 | NCBI WGS metagenome assembly OKSD01 (sample SAMEA3541550, study PRJEB24748) | human gut metagenome | biome: human gut; feature: human-associated habitat; material: faeces | place: China | collected 2012
CATCCGGCTGGGGCTTTCACCCCCGATCAGGAATGTACCTGTTGAATGTGTATTCGATTTTCAAGGTTCGTGAGGGCGTTTGTTTTGTCCCTCAATAGGTAGGCAGCGAGAAGGCTCATTTTTTAACCCCCTGAGCGAAAAAATTTCAAAAATTTTTTGGAGCACGAAAAAAGCCGCTGATTCATAGTGAAACCAGCGGCTTGATTTGCGGTGTGTTCAGCTGAAAATGGGCAAAAAATAACGGTCACACAATCCAAAGGGACTGTGTGACCGTATTTATATCAGTTGTTTTGCCTACGCTGTTTGCATCAACTTCTTATTGGCGCTGTTCGCGGATTGCAGCCTGTGCAGCAGCGAGGCGGGCGATCGGGACACGGTACGGGCTGCAGGAAACGTAGTTCAGGCCGACCTTATGGCAGAACTCAACGGAAGCAGGGTCGCCGCCGTGTTCACCGCAGATGCCCAGCTTGATGTCCGGGCGGGTCTGACGGCCCAGCTCGGCAGCCATCTTGATCAGCTTGCCGACGCCAACCTGATCGAGGTGTGCAAACGGATCGAACTCATAGATCTTGTGATCATAGTAAGCATCCAGGAACTTGCCCGCATCGTCACGGCTGAAGCCGAAAGTCATCTGCGTCAGGTCGTTGGTACCGAAGGAGAAGAACTCGGCTTCCTTGGCGATCTCGTCCGCGGTCAGAGCGGCGCGCGGGATCTCGATCATGGTGCCGACCTTGTACGGCATCTCAACGCCGGCGGCCTTCAGCTCTTCATCGGCGGTGGCGACGACGACGTCCTTGACGTACTTGAGCTCCTTGACCTCGCCGACCAGCGGGATCATGATCTCGGGCTTGACGGTCCAGTCGGCGTGGCGCTTCTGGACGTTGATGGCGGCGCGGATGACGGCGCGGGTCTGCATCTCGGCGATCTCCGGGAAGGTGACGGCCAGACGGCAGCCGCGGTGACCCATCATCGGGTTGAACTCGTGCAGGGAGGCGATGATGTTCTTGATCTGCTCGACGGTCTTGCCCTGCGTCTTGGCGAGAAGCGCGATTTCGGACTCGGTGTTGGGCACGAACTCGTGCAGCGGGGGATCGAGGAAGCGGATGGTTACCGGCATGCCTTCGAGAGCTTCGTACAGCTGCTCAAAGTCGCCCTGCTGATACGGCAGGATCTTCGCAAGAGCGGCCTTGCGCTCTTCGACGGTGTCGGAGCAGATCATCTCGCGGAACGCGGCGATACGGTCGGCTTCAAAGAACATGTGCTCGGTGCGGCAGAGGCCGATGCCCTCGGCGCCCAGCTCGCGGGCCTTCTTCGCGTCGCGCGGGGTGTCGGCGTTGGTGCGGACACGCAGGCGGCGGTACTTGTCGGCCCAGCCCATGATGCGGCCAAAGTAGCCGGAAATGGTGGCGTCAACGGTCGGGATGATGCCGTCGTAGATCTTGCCGGTGGAGCCGTCGATGGAGATGAAATCGCCTTCGTGGAACGTCTTGCCGCCGAGGGTGAACTTCTTGTTCGCCTCGTCCATGGCGATGTCGCCGCAGCCGGAGACGCAGCAGGTGCCCATGCCGCGGGCAACGACCGCCGCGTGGGAGGTCATGCCGCCGCGGACGGTGAGGATGCCCTGGGCGGCCTTCATGCCGGTGATGTCCTCGGGAGAGGTCTCAAGACGGACGAGAACGACCTTCTCGCCGCGCTTCTTCCACTCGATGGCGTCGTCGGCGTTGAAGACGATCTTGCCGCAGGCAGCGCCCGGGCTGGCGCCGAGGCCCTTGCCCATCGGGTTCGCCTTGGCGAGCGCTTCGGCGTCGAACTGCGGGTGGAGCAGGGTGTCAAGGTTGCGCGGGTCGATCATCAGAACGGCCTGCTTCTCATCGATCATGCCTTCATCGACGAGGTCGCACGCGATCTTGAGCGCGGCCTGCGCGGTGCGCTTGCCGTTGCGGGTCTGGAGCATGAAGAGCTTGCCGTTCTCAACGGTGAACTCCATGTCCTGCATATCGTGATAGTGGTTCTCCAGCGTGGAGCAGACCTGCACGAACTGGTGGAACGCTTCGGGGAACTTCTCTTCCATCTGGGCGATGGGCATCGGGGTGCGGACGCCGGCGACGACGTCTTCGCCCTGCGCGTTGGTGAGGAACTCACCCATGAGCTTCTTCTCGCCGGTGGCGGGGTCACGCGTGAAGGCGACGCCGGTGCCGGAGTTGTCGTTCAGGTTGCCGAACACCATCGGCATGACGTTGACGGCAGTGCCCCAGGAGTAAGGGATGTCGTTGTCGCGGCGGTAAACGTTCGCGCGCGGGTTGTCCCAGGAGCGGAACACGGCCTTGATCGCTTCGTACAGCTGGGTCTTCGGGTCGGACGGGAAGTCCTCGCCGATCTGCTTCTTGTACTCGGCCTTGAACTGCTCGGCGAGCTCCTTGAGGTCGGCGGCGGTCAGCTCAACGTCGAGCTTGACGCCCTTCTTGGTCTTCATCTCGTCGATGAGCTGCTCAAAGTACTTCTTGCCGACTTCCATGACGACGTCGGAGAACATCTGGATGAAGCGGCGGTAGGAGTCGTAAACAAAGCGCTCAAACTTGGGATCCGGGTTGCCCTGGATCATGGCGTTGACGACCTCGTCGTTCAGGCCGAGGTTCAGAATGGTGTCCATCATGCCGGGCATGGAAGCGCGGGCGCCGGAACGGACGGAAACGAGCATCGGGTTCTTGAGATCGCCGAACTTCTTGCCGTTGATCTCTTCCATCTTGGCGATGTTTTCCATGATCTCCGCCATGATCTCGTCGTTGATCTTGCGGCCGTCCTCATAGTACTTGGTGCACGCCTCGGTGGAAATCGTGAAGCCCTGCGGAACAGGGAGACCGATGTTGGTCATTTCGGCAAGGTTCGCGCCTTTGCCGCCGAGAAGCTCGCGCATGGAAGCGTTGCCCTCGCTGAACAGGTAAACGTACTTGTGGCTCATGGGATAACCTCCTGTATATAAATTACTTAGTATTGCGGACGATTCCCAGGGTAGATTTACTTTTCAAATCATTATGCCCGAAATCAGTTTCGCATTATATCATTATTTCGGACAAAAACCAATACCAAAAATGAAATTTTTAAATCGTTTCCACGGATTATTTTTTGATTTTGAAAGAACCCTCGCAAAGCCTGCGCCCGCGGGTGCGGGATAGGGGGTCATTTGCCGACACAGAAGCGCGAGAAGATCTCCTGCGTCACATCCTCGCGCACCGACCGGCCCGAGAGCGCGCCGAGAGCGTCCATCGCGCCCTCGCACTCGGTGAGAACTGCGTCGGGCGCAAAGCCCGCAGCCATCGCCTCGCGCGCGGCGCGAAGATACTCGAGCGCGCGGCGCACGGCGTCCGCCTGACGCGCGTTCGTCAGTATCTCGCCGCTGTCCGCCTCCGGCATCGGGAACGCTGCCGCGACCGCCGCGCCGAGCGCGTCCAGCCCCGTCTTTTCCTTTGCGGAAACGACGCAGACGCTGTCAAAATGCGCCGAAAGGCGCGAGACGTCCCACCGGGGGGCGCAGTCGCTCTTGTTCGCCGCGGCGATGCGCACGGCGGCCTTTTCCGCGATGGCGAGCACCGCCTCGTCCTCGGCGTCCCAGGGGCGGGAGAGATCGAACACGGCAATGACAAGCTGCGCTTCCTCCGCCGCGGCGATGGCGCGCTCCACGCCGAGCGATTCCACGGCATCGGATGTTTCGCGCACGCCCGCGGTGTCGGTCAGCCGCAGCGCCACGCCGCCGAGAAGGCACCGCTCCGAGAGCGTGTCGCGCGTCGTGCCGGGGATGTCGGTGACGATGGCGCGCTCAAAGCCGAGCAGCGCGTTGAGCAGCGAAGATTTTCCGGCGTTCGGGCGGCCGAGAATGGCCGTGCGCACGCCCTTTTCAAGAAACTGCCCGCGGGAAAACGTGGCGAGCAGCGCTTCGAGCGAGCGGATCGACGCATCGAGCACGGCGGCGTATTCCGCGAGCGTGAACGGCGGTATATCCTCGTCCGGATAGTCGAGCACCGCGTGATAGTGCGAGCAGATGTGCGTGAGATTCTGATAGATCTCCTCCGTGCGGCGGGAGATAGCCCCGCCGAGCTGACTGGCGGCGTTTCGCGCTGCGAGAGGCGTTTCCGCGTCGATGATATCGACGACGGCCTCCGCCTGCGTGAGATCCATGCGCCCGTTCAGAAAGGCGCGCTTGGTGAACTCACCCGCCGCTGCCTGCCGCGCGCCGAGGGCGAAGAGCGCTTCCAGCGCGGAGCGCAGCACGACGGGCGAGCCGTGGCACTGAAGCTCTGCGGTGTCCTCGCCGGTGTAGCTTCGCGGCGCGCGGGAGAGCGTGCAGAGACAGAGATCGAGCGTCCGTCCCTTCTCGTCGAGCAGCTTGCCGTAAACGAGCTGCCGGTCGCGGTGCTGCGACATGGCCTTTCCGTCCGCCGGGCGGAAAAGCGCGTCCATCAGCGATACGGAAAGGGGGCCCGATACGCGCACGATGCCGATGGCGGAAACGCCTGCGCCGGTCGCAACGGCGGCAATGGTATCACTCATTTATCGTCCTTCTTTGCCCAGGGGTCGTTTTTGCTCTCGTCGTAGGCGTCCTTGAATTCCTCCAACGTGATGCCCTTGCGCATGATGTATTCCGCGGCGACCTCACCGACATAGCGGAAATGGCCGGGCTCCGGGTCGCGGCCGGTATATTCCTCACGACCTTCGGGATAGCGCAGGATGAAGCCGTATTCCGCGCAGTGCTCGCGCATCCATTCCAGCACGGGCGTGGAGAATTTCGCCTCGGCGTTCTCGCCGACGAAGTTGACGGCAAGGCCGGTCTGGTGCTCGTCCGCGCCGGGGTAATAGCCCATCTCCGTGACCTTCTTTTCCGCGTCCGCGAGCGACATCTCGCCGCGGTCGTAGATCGTGCTCGCCATGCCGTTGAAGCGCGTGCGCTGGTCGGGGTAGGACATGTAGGTGCGGGAAATACTCACCGTGAAGCCCTGCGCGCGTGCTGCGGCGAGGAATTCCTTGAGCGCGTCCGCGGCGCGGCGCTGGAAGAAGTAGCCGTTTTCGATCTCGACCATGTCGGGGTAGTAGTTCTCGCGCAGGTAGTTCTCCTGCGAAAGGCCGTTCACGAGCAGATACCGCCAGTTGGAAAGACCGGGCTGCTCCTCGTCGCCGAGCGTTTCCTTGTCCGGAAGATCGGAATAATCGACCCAGCCGGGGGGATACTGCCAGTTGAGCTCGCCCTGCGCGTCTTCCGCTTCCGGAACGGGGGTCGCGGCGGTCTCGGGCATGGGAGCGCTCTCCTCCGTGGAGAGAGAGCTGTCGGTATTCGGACGGAGCAGCACGAACAGCACCGCCGCGAGCGCCACGCCGCCGACGATGATGCGCCGGGCGCGGAGGACCTTCGGGTTTTTCGGTTTGATTCGCATATAGCCTCCTTTCTCCCCGCGCGAAGCGGGGCGTTCCCGGAAGAAAAAGCGCGGGAACGGGAAGAGCGGGGTTGACATTCCCCGCGAATACTTTATATAATATCGAGTACTATCCCTGCGCCGCTGCCGGCGGGCGGGGACGATTTTATGCGGGTATGCGGAAAATTCATAATATTATATCATTTTATTTGGAAAGATGCAAGTTTTCCAAGCATACCGCCGAGAAGGAGACACATCCATGCTGGAGCTGAAGAATATACACTATTCCGTGGACGCGCCGGAGGGCCGCACCGAGATACTGCGGGACATTTCCCTCACCATCCCGGACAAAAAGCTCATCGTTCTCACCGGGCCGAACGGCGGCGGCAAAACGACGCTTGCCAAGGCGATCATGGGCCTTGTGATGCCGACAGGCGGCAGCATCCTCTGGAACGGCGAGGATGTGACCGGTCTTTCCATCACCGAGCGCGCGCGCCGCGGCATCAGCTACGGCTTCCAGCAGCCGCCGCGCTTCAAGGGCATCCGCGTGAAGGACCTTTTGACGATCGCGTCGGGACAGAAGTTCCTGCCGCGGGGCGAGGCCTGCAAGTATCTCACGCAGGTCGGCCTGTGCGCGGCCGATTATCTTGACCGCGAGGTGGACGCCTCCCTCTCCGGCGGCGAGGTCAAGCGCATCGAGATCGCCACGATCCTCGCGCGGCAGCCGCAGCTCATGATCCTCGACGAGCCCGAGGCGGGCATCGATCTCTGGAGCTTCGCGCGCCTTACGGAAACGTTTGAGGAGATCCACACCCGGCAGGACTGCACGATGGTCATCATCTCCCATCAGGAGCGCATCATCTCGCTGGCGGACGAGATCCTTGTGATCGACAAGGGCGTGATCGCGCGCCGCGGCACACGCGACGAGGTCTTTACCGACATCGTCCACAGCACCACGGGCGGCTGCCCGGTCATCTACGGGGAGGCGAAGAAATGAGCGAGCTCAACCGCGTCGATACGACGCTTCTGGAAGTCATTGCCGGCATGAAGGACGGCAAGGCCGAGGGCGCATTCAATATCCGCAAGGACTCCGGCTGCGCCGGGCGCGTCAACACCGAAAACGTCACCATCACCACGAAAACCGATAAGCCCGGCATCGATATCCGTTTTGTCCCCGGCTGCAAAGACAGCTGCCATATCCCGGTCATCATCACGGAGTCTGGCCTGCGCGAAACGGTGTACAACGATTTTTACGTCGGCGAGGGCGCGGACGTCACGATCATCGCCGGCTGCGGCATCCACAACTGCGGCTCGGACGCCTCCGAGCACGACGGCGTGCATACGTTCTACGTCGGCAAAAACGCCCGCGTCAAGTACGTTGAGAAGCACTACGGCGAGGGCGACGGCAACGGCAAAAACGTTATGAACCCCACGACGATCGTCTATCTTGAAGAGGGCGCGTCGATGCAGATGGACATGAGTCAGATCGGCGGCATCGACTCCACGCGGCGCGATACGCGCATCGTCTGCGGCAAGGATGCGGACGTCGTCATTACCGAGCGCCTTCTCACCCACGGCAGTCAGCGCGCCGAGTCTGACATGATCATTGAGCTCAACGGCGAGAACTCCCGCGGCCGCGTGATCTCCCGAAGCGTTGCGAAAAACGACTCCGTGCAGGTGTTCCGCCCGTGTGTCGTCGGCAACGCCAAGTGCTTCGGCCATGTGCAGTGCGACTCCATCATCATGGACGAGGCGAAGATCCGCTCCGTGCCGGAGATCGCGGCGAACGATCTCGACGCGCAGCTCATCCACGAGGCCGCCATCGGCCGCATCGCGGGCGACCAGCTTTTGAAGCTCGAAACGCTCGGCCTCACCGAGGAGGAAGCGGAGGACCGCATCCTCAAGGGCTTCCTTGCGTAAGAAAATTTATAAGACAAAGAGCCGGTGACGGGAAGTCACCGGCTCTTTGTTATATTAAACCGAAAAGAATTTATCCCCCTGGGGGGCTTCCCTCCGGGGGTGGATAGCTTTATAATTAAAAGACCATTATACAGAGACGCCGATCAAAAAGAGAAAGGAGCGAACGGCCGTGAAAGCAAAGTCCCGCGCCCGGTATATTATCGCCGCGCTCGCGCTCGCGTTGCTTATTATGGCGCTCGTCTGCCTTTTTGTCGGCGCGTCGCGCATGAGCTTTTCGGACGGCGTCGCCGCCCTTTTCGGAAAAGGCTCCGCCGCCAACGTGCGCATCCTCCGCTCGATCCGCGTGCCGCGCGTGCTCGCGGCGCTCATCGCCGGGGCCGCGCTTTCGGTCTCCGGTCTCGTCATGCAGACGACGCTCTCGAACGCGATGGCCTCGCCCTCCACGATGGGCGTATCCAACGCCGCGGTGTTCGGCGCGAATCTCTCCATCATCGTGTTTGCCGGGGGCTTTCTCTCCACGGGCAACAATCTTGCCAGCTACACCGCCGGGGTGAACCCGTTCGCCGCGAGCGTGACGGCCTTTCTCTTCTCGGCGCTTTCCATTCTGCTCATTCTCGCGCTCTGCCGCGTGAAGGCGTTTTCGCCGAACGTCGTGGTGCTCGCGGGCATCGCCGTCGGCGCGATCTGGACGGCGGCAACGACGCTTCTGCAGTTTTACGCCACGGACGTCGGCCTTTCCGCCGCGGTCGTATGGAATTTCGGCGATCTCGGCCGCGCGACATATAAGACCGACTTTCTCATGCTCTGCGCCGCGGCGCCGGGGCTGGCGGCATTTTCCGCGCTCGCGTGGCGGTACAATGCCCTTTTGAGCGGCGACGCCGCTGCGGGCAGCATGGGCGTGAACGTTTCGCGCCTGCGCTTTTTTTCGCTGCTGCTCGCCTCGCTGATGACGGCGGCGTGCGTATCGAGTCTCGGCATCATCGGCTTTGTCGGCATCATCTGCCCGCACGTGGCAAAGCGTCTGCTCGGGCAGGATCACCGCGTTTCCATTCCCGCGTCGGCGCTCCTGGGGAGCCTGCTCCTTCTCTGCGCGGACGCGCTCTCCCGCTCGCTCGGCAGCGGCAGCGCGCTGCCCGTCGGCGCGATCACGTCGCTGCTCGGCGCGCCGTTCTTCCTTACGATCATCTTTTCGCGGAAGGAGCACGGCCAATGTTAGAGCTGGAAAATGTAGTCTTTCGGTATTCCCGCCGGGCCGAGCCGGTGCTCCGGGGCGTTTCGCTCACGCTCAACGACGGCGAGATCGGGATCCTTCTCGGCAAAAACGGCGCGGGCAAAACGACGCTTTTTCAGTGCATTCTCGGCCTTGCCGCGCCGGAGAGCGGCTCGATCCGCTTCGACGGCGGGGATCTTTTGAAAATGCCGCGGCGCGAGAGGGCAAAGCTCGTCGCTTATGTGCCGCAGCACATCCATTTCGGCGCGCTGAGCGTGTTCGACTCGATCCTGCTCGGGCGGGTCTCCCGCTTCGGCATGCAGCCGGGACGCGAGGATATCGAGGCCGCCGAGCACATTCTCGCCGAGATGCATCTTGAGCCGCTCGCCAAACGCAACGCGGAGGAGCTATCCGGCGGCGAGAAGCAGAAGATCGCCATCGCCCGCGCGCTCGTGCAGGAGCCGCGTCTGCTCATTTTCGATGAGCCGACCGGCAATCTCGATATCGCAAACGAAGAGCTCATCATCGACGAGGCGAAAAAGGCGGCGCGGCAGCGCGGCGTTGCCATTTTGAGCTCGCTGCACGATCTCAACCAGGCGCTGTGTCTGGGCGATAAGTTTTTCCTGCTCCGGGACGGCGCGGTGCGCTACGCCGGAGACGAGAGCGTACTCACGAGCGAAGTGATCGGGGATATTTTCGATATTCAATCCCGCATCATCACCGTAGACGGAAAGAAAGTAATTTTGGGAGGAAAATACTATGAAGAAAGCTAAGCTCCTTTCTCTGCTGCTCGCGCTTGCAATGCTCCTTTCGCTTGCCGCGTGCGGCGCGGCCCCGGCCGAGACCCCGGCGGCCACGGAAGCGCCCACGGAAACACCAGTTGAAGCGCCGGAAGCGCCGGCAGAAACGCCTGCCGAGAGCGCGGAGATCACCGTTACCGACCTCATCGGCCGGGAGATCACCGTGAAGCCGGGCTCGTATCAGCGCGTCGTGTGCATCGGCGCGGGCGCGCTGCGGCTCTACAGCTACATCGGCGACGTATCCCTGCTCTGCGGCGTGGAGGATATCGACAACGAAACGCTCTCCGAGCGCCCGAAGATGTTCGATTCCGTCGCGCGGCCCTATGTGCTCGCCCACAGCGACATGTTCGCGTCGCTGCCCTCCTGCGGCGTCGGCGGGCCGAATGCCCAGAGCCCCGAGGCAGAGAAGATCCTCACCTGCGAGCCGGATATCGTCATCTCCCTTTACGGCGATGCGGATAAGGCCAACGCCCTGCAGGAGCAGCTCGGCGTCCCGGTCGTGACGCTGATGAGCGGTCCGGACAGCGTGTTTGACGAGAGATTCAACGAAAGCGTCCGCCTCCTCGGCGCGATCTTTGAAGAGAGCGAGAAGGCAGAGACGCTCATCGGCTTCATCGCCGCCGAGCGCGCCGAGATCGAAGCGCGTACCGCCGATATCGCCGAAGAGGACAAGCCCGCCGTTTATATCTGCGGTCTCGGCAACTGGGGCACGACGAACCACCTGATGACCGCGCAGGACTATGTTTCCTTCCGCGTGGCGAACGTGAAGAACGTTGTCTCCGACCTTGGAGCGCCCGGCGCGCAGCCGATCGAGGCGGAGAAATTCGTCGCGCTCGGCGAGGACATGGACGCCATGATCTTTGACGCCGCCGCCGTGAAGAACATCAAGCCTCTTTACGCCGAGGATCCCACGATGTTCGATACCTGCCGTGCCTGGCGCGAGGGCGAGGCGTATCTCCAGCTTGCCTACAACGCCTACTATACCAACTATGAGATCGCGCTCATCAACACGTGGTTCGCCGCAAAGACCGCCTATCCCGATCGCTTTGAGGATGTTGACATGACCGAAGTGACAGACCGCGTCACGACCGCGTTCCTCGGAAAGCCTCTGGCCGAAGAGATCTACGCCTGCCCGAACAGCTTCGGCGGCTACCAGAAGATCGACACCGCCACGTTCTTTGCGGGGACGCAGGGATGATCGAGCAGAAGGATGTGATCGCGTTCTTCGATGAGCGCGCCGGAGAATGGGACGCCGGTATGGTCCGCAGCGACGAGAAGATCGGCCGCATTCTCGATAACGCGAAGGTGACGGCGGGCAGCCGCGTACTGGACATTGCCTGCGGCACGGGCGTGCTCATCGGTGACTATCTGCGCCGGAACGTCGAGAGCGTCACCGCCGTGGACATCTCCCCGGAGATGATTCGCATCGCGCGCGAAAAATTCCCGCAGGAGAACGTGCGCTTCGTCTGCGGCGACGCGGAGACCGCGCCGCTTGGCGAGGGCTTTGATGCGATCGTCATCTATAACGCCTTTCCGCATTTTCCCGACCCGGAGCGGCTCGTGGCGCGCCTTGCCGCGCTGCTTGCCCCCGGCGGTCGGCTCACCGTGGCGCACGGCAGCTCGCGCGCGGACATCGACGCGCACCACCACGGCGCGGCGAGCCGTGTCTCCAACGGGCTCATGGAGGCCGAAGCGCTCGCGGCGATCTTCGCGCGGCACCTTCGCGTGACGGATGTTATCTCGACCGACGAAATGTATCAGGTCGTGGGCGAAAAAGAATAAAGGCAGCACCACATAATTCGGTGAGAGGTGTTGCCTAAAAATTAAAGCGATAAAAAGTGCCGCAGGAGCAAGAGACCTCTCTCTTGTCCTGCGGCGCTTTTTCTGATACGATGAGGCTATAAAAAACAGGGAGGCCGCTATGAAGATCTGTTCGGTATACGATGCGGAGTTCGCGCGCTACGGGCGTGTGCATTCCGGTATAGAGAGCGCGGCGCTGCTGCGCGAAATGGAGAAGATCCCCCTGCCGGAGAGCGGCACGGCGTATGAGCCGTCCATTGCTGCGCTCGAGGCGTGCGAAGCGTTCGCGGACTACCGGACGAGCGTGTTCGGCGGCATGCCGGTGCAGCTCGGCATGTGCTGGGGGCGCAATACAAAGCTTAACTGCCTTGAATACCACCGCGACAGCGAATTCAACCTCGGTCTCGGCGACTTTATCCTTCTGCTTGCCAAGCAGGACGAGATCGAAGACGGCGTGCTCGACACCGCGAAGGTGAAGGCGTTCCGCGTCCCCGCCGGGGTGCTCGTGGAGGTCTACGCCACGACGCTGCACTACGCCCCCTGCCACACGGACGAAACGGCGGGCTTTCGCGTGCTCGTCGCGCTGCCGCGCGGGACGAATACGGAAAAGCCCGCGCTGCGCGGCGGCTCGCCGGAGGACAAATATCTCGCCGCCTGCAACAAGTGGCTGCTCGCGCACTCTGAAAGCGCCGAGGCAAAGAGCGGCGCAGTGATCGCGCTGCGCGGCGAGAACATCGATATCGCCCCGGAGCTTCAAGCGCCGATGGGTATCGCGGATAAGATCATCGAAGCGCTGCGGGAGAAATACCATCCGCTCGGCATCGCCGTATACGGCTCGTTTGCCGACGGCTCGAACAACCGGAACAGCGACTTTGACGCGCTGCTCCTGCTGCCGGACGACGAGACCGGACACGACGACTCGGTGCTTTTCGGTACGGAGCTGGACGTCTGGCTCTACGGCGCGGCGCATTTCGCCGCGCCGTATGACGCGGAGGATTTTTTGCAGCTCCATGACAGCGTGATCGTTGAGGATGCGACCGGGCGGCTCTCGGCGCTGCGGGCCGAGGTGAACGCCCATATCGAGAGTGCCCCGCAAAAGACCGAGGCGGAAAACGCGCAGTCGCTCTCGTGGTGCCGGAAAATGCTCCAGCGCACGGAGCGCGGCGACGCGGAAGGCTGCTACCGGCTGCACTGGCTGCTCACGGACAGCCTGAGCATCTATTATGATCTGCGCGGCGAGTATTACTTCGGGCCGAAAAAGGCGCTGCGCCGGATGGCAAAGACCATGCCGGACGACGCCGCGGTCTATGAGCGCGCCCTGCACGAGCCCTCGCCGGAAAATCTCGCCGCGTGGGTCGGCGTATTGGAAGAGACGTTTTCCCGGAGATACCGGCCGTGAGGGATACAAAGCGCCGGTAAAACTTTGACAATCTAAGATAATCGGAAAAGCGAGACTTCTTCCACAGAAGTCTCGCTTTTGCTATCTTTTTTTCAGAGCGGCTGCTTTTTGATCATGGCGAACCGGCGGGGATATTTCGCCGGGGTGGGCGCGATTTTCGGGATGATAACGACGCTGTGCACGGCGTCCGTGCCGGGAACAGTGTATTTCTCGATGCGCGGTTTTCCGCCGCCGAGCGTGCGGATGCAGCGTGCCGCCTCCTGCACCTCTTCCTCCGGCTCCGGCCCTTTCATCGCGGCGAACACGCCGCCGACGCGCACGAGCGGCAGGCAGAGCTCGCAGAGCATCGTCATGCGCGCCACGGCGCGGGACGTGACGACTTCAAAGCTCTCGCGCAGCGCGCTCTCTTCCTCGGCACGCCCGGCAAGGCATGTGACGTTTCCGAGACCGACCGTATCGCACACCTCCTGCTGGAACGTCACGCGCTTCTGAAGACTGTCGATGAGCGTGATGTCCGCGTCCGGCGCGAGGATCGCCGCGACAAGTCCCGGAAAGCCCGCGCCGGAGCCGATGTCCGCGGCGGTCTTGCCGGAGAGACGCACATACCGGAGCAGCGCGGCACTGTCGAGAAAGTGCAGGCGCGCCGTCGCCTCCTCGCCCTCGATGGCGGTGAGATTCATCACCTTCGAGCGCTCGTCAAGCAGCGCATAGTAGGCCCGGAGCTGCGAGAGCTGCGCCGCCGTTGCCGGGACGCCGAGTTCCGCAAGGCCGGATGTGAGTATTTCTTCCATGGTCATGGTGTGTACCTCCATATGAAGCTCCGCTGATTTTTCAGCTCTTCCGGTCGAATCGGTGCCCGCAGCGGGGGCAGGTGACCTGAATGCGGCCCTTGCCGCGCGGCACGCGCAGATAGCTGCTGCAGCCGGGACAGGAGAAAAACCGGAAATCGCGGCTCTGCTTCGCGCGATGCAGCGCACCGGAAATCTTTTCCTTCGCGCGGTCGTATTTCTCGCGCGCGACCATGTCCTCCGCCTGCCGCATGGGAAGATTGCGGGAGAGCGTCCGGAACAGGGCGTAGCCCGCTATAAGAAACGGGACGGAGCCGATCCGCCACAGAAGCAGCAGGTTCAGCCCGGCGATGATGGCCGCAATGCGGAAGAGATGCTTATTGAGAAAGTCCACGCCGTTTCGCCCGAGCATGAACATATTCAGCCGTGTCCGCATAGTCTGCGCCCCCTTTCGTCCGGATGTTTTATAATTCTATCATGCCGGGGCGAAAGGCGTCAACAAGCCGTTGGCATATTCTCCGCCGCCGCGCCATAAGATAGATAGTATCGATGGGCAGGGGAGGCGGAACGATGAACCGGAAGGGAAAGCTGCTGTGCACGGCAATTATGGCGGCGCAGCTGGTGTTCCATGCCGGGGCGCTGGCCCAGCCGGTCGAGCGCGCCGCCGAGACATATGAAAGCGGGCGTCTCGGCGCGGCGCTGCTCGCGCTCGAACTCGGCGACGCGCACGCTTCCGGACAGCTCCTGCTCGCGGACAACCTTCCGCTCGAAGCGTCGGCGCCGGAGATCACACCGGAGCCGACGGCGGAACCGTCGCCGGAACCGGCATCGGAACCAACGCCGGAGCCGACGCCCGAACCCACCCCGGAACCAACGCCGGAAATCACGCCCGAGCCCACGAGCGAGCCGACGCCGGAGATCGTGCCGTTCACGGACGACACCGGCATGGAGATCCGGAACAAAACGGACCTTGAAGCGGATATTGCCGCGCTCATGGCCGAGCCGCTCGTGCAGAAGCTCGGCGCGGAGGGGCCGCAGATCTTGATAATACATACGCACGGCACGGAGGCATATCTCCCCGCGGCGGGCGAGGAATATACGCCGAGCGACCCCTTCCGCACGACCGATCCGGGGCGCTCGGTCATCCGTGTGGGCGACGTGCTGTGCTCCGTGCTCGAGGAATACGGCCTTCGCGTGCTGCACGACCGCACGCTCTACGACTATCCGAGCTACGCGGGCTCTTATGAGCGCGCCGCGGCGTCCATCGAGGCGTATCTCGCCGAGTATCCGGACATCGCGCTCGTGCTGGATGTCCACCGCGACGCCATCGGCGACGAATCGACCGTCTATAAGACCTGCGCCGCCGGAAGCGGCATGGCGCAGGTGATGCTCGTCTGCGGCACGGACGAATATCTCGAGCACCCGCTCTGGCGGGAAAATCTCAAGCTCGCGCTCGCGATGCAGGCCGCGGCGGTATCGGCAAACGGTGCGCTCATGCGCCCGATCCATCTCGCGCCGGAGCGGTACAACCAGCAATATACGACCGGCTCTCTCATTATAGAAGTCGGCACGAACGGCAACACGCTCTCCGAAGCGCTCGCCGCCGCGGAGCTTTTCGGCCGCGCCGCGGGGGAAATGCTCGCCTCTCTCGCCGCGCCGGGTTAAGAGCCGCGCCGATTGTCCATACTCCCTGTAAGGAACAAACCGAACAGGGAGGATATATTCATTATGGAAGTTCAGGAGATCATGACGGCAAAAGTCATCCCCGTCGGACAGGACGAGCCGGTCACGGCGGCGGCGCGGCTGCTGCGGCGGTGGAATCTCGGCGCGCTGCCCGTGACGGACAGCACCGGACGGCTGCGCGGCGTGCTCACCGACCGGGACATCGTGCTGCGCTGTCTTGCGCTGGACAACGACCCCGCGGACACGCGCGTTTCGGAGGTCATGTCCCGCGCAGTCGTGACGGCGCGGCCGGGCGACAGCGTGCAGAGCGCCGCCGCGCTCATGGCGCGCGAGCAGCTGCGCCGTCTGCCCGTGGCGGAAAACGGGCGGCTCGTCGGCATGGTGACGGCGTGCGATCTCGCCCGGCGCGAAAAGCTCGACGCCGAATTTGCCGAAGCCATGCGCGGCATCAGCGCCAATCTGGTGCGGAGATAAGGCAGAAGCCGCCGTTCAGAGTCGGCCGCGCCCGAATTCACGATCATCGCGGCGCGATCGCGCACCGGATGCTCCGCTCCCCGCTGACGACGCTCGCCCCCACCGAGGAGGAAGCGCTGCCGGCACGGCCGGAGGAAATGGATCATACAAATCCTTGCGTTTGAGCGCCGGGTACGATAAAATAAAGAAAAACGATATAGGAGCAGCCGAGAGATCCTTTCTTCCGTCGGATCCCGATCTTCGTGCTGCGTCTGTTCTCTTTGCCGGGCCGCCGCCTGCGGCTGCATCCTGACGCAGGGGCACGGCACGATCGGGGATCATGCGTGCGAGCCGCTGGTCATGCTCAAGCACTTCGGCCCCAACCATCCCGAAAAGCCGTAAAAAAGCCAAAGATATAAGGAGGAAAAAGCCATGCTCAACCACATTTCACCGGTATTCTCTCCGGAGCTTCTCGCTGCGGTCTACGCGATGGGACACGGGGACACGATCGTGCTGGCGGACGGGAACTTCCCCTCGGACGGGGTGAGCCGCCGCGGCGCGGCGGAGATCATCCGCGCGGACGGCCACGGCATCCCGGAGCTTCTCGACGCCATTCTGGCGCTCATGCCGCTGGACACCTACGCCGAAAAGCCGGTGCTGTACATGGCAAAGTCCGAGTGCGACCGCGATCTTGCGCTTCCCATTCTGGACGAATACAAAAAGATCATCGAGAAGTACGACGAGCGCGGCGAGGCGTGCACGGGCTATCTGGAGCGGTACGCGTTCTACGATAAGGCGGAGCAGGCCTGCTACATCGTGCAGAGCGGCGAGACCTCGCAGTATGCGAACATCATCCTGCAGAAGGGCGTTGTCAAGCGGAATAAGTGATCGTTTCTTTTCTCCTTTCGGGGCGTCTGTGCCGTTTCGGCCGGACGCCCCGTTTTCGCGTTTTCGGCGGAAAAGAAAAAAGGTGTCAGCGGGATCGCTCCGGCTGACACCTTTTTTGTCGGGTCGATTACAGAACATTAAAATTCATGTTCATGATGTACTGCTCCATGAATTCGGCGCTGGCGTTGAGCTCCACATGATGCGTGACGGCACGGATGTGCTCGCAGCGGGCGCTCTCCGCGCGGTCGCGGAGATAGCGGCACACGCCGCTGCCCGCGCCGTTGCCGACGGCGACGATCCTGTCGCGCGGCGCGGCGGGGAGAAGGCCGATATACAAAGCGTTGTCCACGTCGATGTAGTTTCCGAACGCCCCGGCGAGGATGAGCGAATCGAGTTCCTCCGGCTCAATGCCGTGCTCGTGGCAGAGCGTCAGACACCCGGCGCAGATCGAGCTTTTGGCGAGCTGGATCTGACGGATATCCTCCTGCGAAAGATGGACCGGATGCTCGCCGCGCGTGAGGAAGAAGGCGTTGTTGTATTCGCCCACCGGCTCAAGCCGGTCGAGCAGGGGGCTGTCCGGATGCTCCGAGGCGAATTCGTCGCGCGGGAGGAGCCGCCCGGTCATGTCCACGAGGCCGCAGCGGACGAGCGCGGCGGTCATGTCGATGATGCCGGAGCCGCAGAGCCCCTTCGCCTCGCCCTCGCCGAGGACGTGGAAGCGAAGCTCCCCGTCCGGCGTGATGTCTGCGTGGTCGATCGCGCCCTCCGAGCCGCGCATGCCGCATTCGATGTTGCCGCCCTCGAGCGCGGGGCCGCAGGCGGTGGAGGAGGTGAGAAAGCCGTCGCGCGCGTTGCCGACGGCGATCTCTCCGTTCGTGCCGAGATCGACGGCGAGATGCACGCCCTCCTCCGGCACGCCGAGCAGCACGGCGGTCGTATCCGCGCCGACGAACCCGCCGAGCAGCGGCAGAAACTCCACGAGCGCGCCCGCGGGGCAGTTTTTCAGTCCGATCTCCCCGGCGGGAGCGCGCACGGTGTCCGCGGTGACGCTCGCAAATGGCTCCGCGCCGAGCGCGGACGGGTCAATGCCGAGGAAGAGATGCTGCATCGTGCTGTTGCCGCAGAAAACGAGCTGCCAGAGATCGTCCGAGAGGCCCGGCACGGCGTTTGACGCGGCGGCGAGAAGAGCGTCGATCGTGTCAAGAATGGCGCGGTTGAGCTCCGCAAGCCCGGTTTCGTGCTCTATGGCGTGCTGGATGCGCGCGATGACATCCGCGCCGTACCGGATCTGACCGTTGAGCGCCGAGCCGGTGTGGAGAAGAGCGCCGGTCGTAAGATCGTAGATATACATGGCAACGGTCGTTGTGCCGATGTCCACGGCGGCGCCGTAAAGACGCTGCGCCGTATCGCCGCGCTGCACGCCGAGGAGCGTATCCTCATGGCGGATGAACGTGAGCGGCTCTTCCTCCGCGTCGCGGTGCGCGCGGGAAAACTGCCGCGCCGCCGCGAGCGAAACGCCGCGGAGATAAGCGCCGCAGTGCTCCGGCTCCCGCTCGGCGGGAGAGAGAACGGCTTTCGTCACCGCGGGGGCGAAGACATCGTGCGCGCCGCCGGAGGTGAGGATCTGCGCGGAGGCGGCCTCCGAAACTTCAAGAAAAACGGTGATGTCCTCCGTGACGGGCGTGATGCACGCGCGCACAGTCTCGCGCACGCCGCGGCGCTCCACGAGAACATCGCATTTCCCGCAGCGGCCGTTGCCGCCGCAGACGAGCTCGAGCGGGTGGCCGAGCAGGGCGCACGCCTCGGCAAGCGTGCCGCCGGAGACGCGCACCTCGCACGGCGTTCCGGCAATACGAACGGTATATTCCATAAAAGCAGCCTCCTATTTATGGATTCGTGTCCCGGCGCATATAGCACGAGAGATTCGGGCATTTGGAGCAGTCGTGATCGATGGACCGGTCAGGGAGGCCGGTGCCCGCGCCGTAGGCATAAAGCATGGCCTTCTCCGGCTGGAGCATGTAGTGCTCGGTGAGCGTGGCGGGGAACGGCTCGCCCTGCGTGAGCAGGGAGAGGAACTGCGCCTGATACTCCATGCTCAAATGGTTCTCGCCCGGCGTGAGGCGCGTGCTGAGATGGTAGCCCTGCGCCTTGAACTCGTTATAAAGCCGGCGGTTCATCGCGTTTGAGGCGTTGAAAAGCACCTCGTTGGCAAGGTCGTTGAGAATGTAGCCCTCGAGAAAATCGCTCTTCGCCATGAGATCGTCCACGCAGTCTACGATCTTCTGCGTGGCGCCGCAGTAGCACACCGCGAGCATATCGCAGCTCGAAAGCTCCGGCGAGGCGATGGTCAGGTCGTTGTCTGTAATGTTGTAGGCAAGAACAAGCTCAATGTTCTCGCGCAGCAGCTCCACGAGGTACGGGAAAATGCTCTCGGCGTAGGCGTTTGTGTTGGGATCCGCCCGCAGCTTGAGCCGGGTGAAGATGCGATTCTTGTCGTATTTGAGCTCATCCACGGAGACGGGGAAGAACGTCATATCATTTACCTCCTATCTGCGGCACGGGGAAGCCGCGGATGTACTCGTTGTCGAGCAGCTTGTCCGCACCGGCGGAAACTTTGAACTGCCGCGGGGTTTTCCCTGTGATTTTTTTGAAAACTTTGGTAAAATAGCTCTGATCGTCGAAGCCGACGCGTCCGGCGATCTCCAGAAGGTTCATGTCCGGCTGCGAGAGCAGCTCTACGCTCTTCTGGATGCGCAGGCTGTTGAGATAGTCCGTAAAGCCGACGCCGAGCTCCTTTTTGAAGAGCTTGGATAGGTATGATTCGTTGATATGAATGCTGCCGGCCACGTCGCGCAGCGTGAGCTTTTCCGCGTACCGCTCGCCGATGAGCTCGATGGCCTGCGTGATGAGCGGAGAATAGACGGGCGCGGGCGGCTCCGGAACAAGCGAGAAAAAGTGGTCGACCAGCTTCTGCGTCCACACGGCCAGCTCCTCCACCGACTGCGCCTGGTTGAGCGCCTCGAGCGGGTCGAGTCCGGCGGCGAGGATCTTGTTCAGATTGATGCCGGAATCAAGCGCGGCCTTGGAGAGCATCGTGAAAAGCTCGATGAGCCGCATGCGGATGAGATCGAAATTTCCCGCTTCCACGAGAAGAAACTCGTCAAAGAGGCCGGAGGCTGCCTCGTTTACGGCCTCGCGGTCGCGCTCGCGCAGACCGGCGAGCAGGCGCTGCCAGAGCGTTTCTTCCGTCTCGCCGCCGGTGCTGACGGAGAGCTTGAACTGCTGCACCGTCTCTCCGGCGCTGATCTGGCCGCGGCTGCGGGCGCGGATGTGTTCATATTCCTCCCAGTTCTGGCGCGAGCTGAGCACCGAGGCGTAAAGAAGCGTTGCGATCTTCTGTATCTGCTCGGGCGTGCTCTCCTTGGCGTTCTGGAGAAAGAGCGCCACGCGCGGGAAGAGCGCCGAGTCGTCCGGATTGAGCTCCATGATGCGCGCGAGCAGCTTTTCGTCCACGCTGCCGAGCACAAGCGGCCCGGCCAGCACGCAGCCCCTGCGCGCACCATTATATAGTATGGGAACGGCGATCTCGACGAAGCCCGCCGGACAGAAGAATATGTACGGCTCGCCGAGCGCGAAAGACTCATCCATCGAGAAGGTCAGATATCCCTGACAGCCCTCGCTCTGGCTGAAATGCGGGAACAGGCGGCAGACCTTCTGTTCCGCGTTGAATTCCCGCGTGATCCGGTTTTCCGTGTCGTACACCGTCACAGGGATACCGGTACAGCTGCTGAAAGCATCCAGCGCGTCGTAGAGTCTGTCCATGGGAAAAGCCCCGCCCTTTCTTTCTTTATTACAGCGGCTATAGCGCGTTACAGCCCCTATAACTGCATCATAGGCGATAGCAAAGGCGTTGTAAAACAAAAAATGACGAAAAACAAAGATTTTACCAATTCTGCTAAAAATTCTACAACAAAAATCCGTGAGACGGTTTATATTACGGCCAAAACGGCAAAACGCCCCTGCTGCGGCAGGAGAACCTGACCGGTATTTTACCATTTTTGTCCCTCTTTTTCAGAGAAAAACCGAAGCGGATTTCTTATACTGGACACAAGGTACTGGAGGAGAGTTCCCATGGAGGAAAAAATTCACCACCTCGAACAAGGCGTTCTTTCGGGTGACCGCGAAGCGGTCCGCACGGCCTGCCGGCAGCTGCTGGAAGCCGGGATGCCGCCGCAGAAGATCGTAAGATTCGGACTTCTGCCGTGCATGGACACGCTCGGCCAACAGCTGTCCCGCCGCGAGAAATTCATCCCGCAGATCATGATGTCGGCACGAGCCGTGCAGGACGGGATTGACCTTCTCTCGCCGCTTATCGTGGGCCCGGACGTCCTCTCGCTTTCGGAGACCGTTGTGCTCGGCACCGTCAGCGGGGACATCCACACCATCGGAAAGACGCTCGTTTCCATCATGCTCCGGAGCGCCGGATTCCATGTCGTCGATCTTGGGACGAACGTCCCGCCGGAGAAATTTGTCGCCGCGGCGCGGGAGAACAACTCCCACATCATCGCGATCTCGGCAATGCTCACCACGACGGTCACCGGCATGAAGAAAACGATCCGCGCTCTCCGCGAGGCGGAGGAAAGCGATCAGTGGCACATCATTGTCGGCGGCGCGCCGGTCAACGGCCGGTTTGCCCGCGAGCACAATGCGGAATATGCCGCTGACGCGGTGGAAACGGTGAATTTGGCCCTGAAAGCCTGCGGGATCGATCCTCTTCCGGACGAAGAATTGTAAAAAAAGAAGATTTTTTTAACGGAGGAAATCACGCTATGTCCACTCTCAATGAAATTTCCCAGATGGTAATTACCGGTCAGATCCGCACCATCAAAGCCAAGGTCCAGCAGGCTCTCGACGAGGGCATCGGCGCCCAGGAGATCCTCGACGGCGGCCTTCTCCCCGGCATCAACGAGATCGGCGAAAAGTTCGCCAGAAACGAAGTGTTCGTTCCCAACGTCCTGCTGGCCGCGAAGGTCATGAACATGGGCGTGGAAGTCATCCAGCCGCTGCTCGCCGCCGGCGAGTCCACCAAGCTCGGCACCGCCGTCGTCGGCACCGTTAAGGGCGACCTGCACGACATCGGCAAGAACCTCGTTGCGCTTATGATGCGCAGCGCCAACCTCGAAGTCATCGACCTCGGCAGCAACGTTGACGGCGCGAAGTTCATCGACGCCATCAACAAGTACAACCCCGACGTCATCGGTCTCTCTGCTCTGCTGACCACCACCATGAACGAGCAGGGCCACATCATCCAGCAGCTCACCGACGCCGGCGTGCGCGATAAGGTCAAGGTCATGGTCGGCGGCGCTCCCGTAACGCAGATGTGGGCGGACAAGATCGGCGCGGACGCCTTTACCGCCGACGCGGCCGAGGCTGCGCAGTGGGCGAAGGCCTACGCCGCTTCCAAGGGCGCCTGAGCGCACGAAAGTTAAGGAGGATAAAGATTATGCATCAGCGTATTAAGTACGACGTTCTTTCCCAGAAAGAGCTCGAATACATGAAGGGTCGCCTCGAGCAGATCCTCATCGAGCGCGGCGTCCACCTCGACCACGAGGAGATGCTCAAGGCTCTCGAGGAGAAGGGCTGCATCGTTGATATGGAAGCGCGCGACGTGCGCTTCACGAAGGAGCTCATCGACAAGGCCATCGCCGCCGTTCCCGCCGAGTTCACGCTCTACTCCCCCGACGGAAAGCACGACCTGAAGTTCCCCTCCCCCGACGGACGCTTCTACACCCGTACCTGCACGGGCGCGCCCAACTACCGCAACATCAAGAACGAGACCCACTACATCAAGCCCGAGGAAGAGCACGAGTGGTATCATCTCACCAACAAGATGGAGAATCTGGACTACGTTACGCTGCCCTCCGTCTCCGGCGAGTACTACCCCGGCGACGCGATCGACGTTTACGTTCTCGCCGACGCTCTCAAGCTCTCCGGCAAGCACATCTGGATCCAGCCCTACGAGGCGGACAACGTACAGTTCCTCATCGACATGGCCGCGGCGGCTGTCGGCGGCTACGACAAGCTCCGCGAGCGCCCGATCGTCAGCATGATCGCCTGCAGCGTCCCGGCGCTGACCTACAAGCACATGGACGCCGAGATCCTGTACCTCAGCGCGAAGTACGGCGTGCCCGTGCAGCCCTGCGCTCTGCCCACCGCCGGCGCGAACACCCCCGTGACGGCCCAGGGCACCGCGTTCGTCGCCTGTGCCGATGTTCTTGCCCAGATCGTCATGCTCGAGCTTCTCTGCCCCGGCCTGCCGATCATCGCGACGACCCTGCTGTTCTCCATGGATATGCAGAGCACCTACACGCTGCAGTCCAACACCGAGATCACCTTCGCCCGTCTCATCTGCATGGACCTCTTCGAGCGCGGCTACAACATTCGCGCCCATTCCTACGGCACCGGCACCGACAGCCTCTGCCTCGACGCGCAGAACTTCATCGAGCGCACGAGCCTCATCCACGCGATGGCGATGTCCAACGCCTCCGTCCTCGGCGGCATGGGCCAGCTCGAGACCGCGAAGACCATCTCCCCGGTGCAGCTCATCATCGATAACGAGATCATGGGCATTGCCCAGCGCCTGCGCGCCGGTCTTGACGTCAACGACGAGACCATCGACTGGGATGAGCTCATCGAAGGCATCGACAAGGATCCTGCGTTCAGCTTCCTTATGAGCGAGCACACCTTCCGCCACTTTGAGGAGCCCCACCGCCCCGACATGTTCAACCGCGACGGCGTCGTCCGTTGGGAGCGCGAGGGCAGCAAGACCCTGCTCGACAAGGCCGAAGAGAAGTATTACGCCCTCATGGCCGAGGAAGCCGACTACGCGCTGCCCGCCGACAAGGCTGCGGCCGTGGACGAGGTCCTCAAGAAGGCGCACGCCGCTCTCGTCAAAGACTGATTTCAGCAGCTTCCTGCCGGAGGGCGTGTGGATCGCCTCCCGTCCGTTCTCCGGCAGGATAAAATAATGTTAATAGCGATGGAACCAGCCCTGCCGGAGGTCTAATACCGGCAGGGTGGAGTTTCTGTACCCTTTTTCCCGCGATCGCCGCAAAAAAACGAGTAACAAGGAAAAGGAGAGAAACATGAAGATCACCAAGACCGAAGGGATCTGGCTCATTATCACCACGATCCTCTACATCGCCTACAACATCCCCGGCGTTCCCCCCTACAACCAGCCGACAGCGACGCTCATCCACGCCGCGCTCACGGTGGTGCCCATCTGGGTCATCACCTACATCTTCCTCCCGAAGGTCTATCGCATCTACAAGCTGAGAAACGAAAAGAAGGAGGATAAGTAAGTTATGCTGAGTCCGACTACTATCTGGATCGCCTTTGCGCTCTATATGTGCTTCCTCCTGGGCGTGGCTGTTTACGTCACCGTTCAGGACAAGAAAAAAGCCGCGGGCGGGAGCCTGCTGACCGCGTCGGTCAAATGGCCGGTGCTCGTTATGACCTACATCGCCTCGCTTATGAGCACGTGGGTATTCTTCGCCGGACCCGGCGCGTACTACCGCGGCGGTCTCGGCTACTGGATCAGTGAGATGAGCTACATCGCCCTCTTCCCGATCATCGCCCACTTCACGATGAACAAGGTGTGGATCATCAACCGCGAGATGGGCGGCACGTTCTCCACTCCCGCGGACTTCTATGACGCCCGCTTCAAATCCCGCGCGCTGCGCATCATCCTCGCACTCATCTTCCTGTGCGCTTCGTTCCCGTACATCGCCTCGGTGCTCGTGGCCATCGCCAACGCCGCGCAGTACGCCACCGACGGCGCGATCAACTACCGTCTCGCGGTCATCGTTGTTGGCCTTATCATGACGGTGTTCGTGTGTGTCGGCGGCGTCAAGTCTGCCGCCACGGCCGACACGGTGCAGGGCCTCCTCTTCATTCTCCTGCTCTGGGTCATCGTTATCGCGGCGCTCATCGTCGGCTTCGGCGGCTCGCTGAGCAAGGCGGTCACGAAGCTCTGGGACGACGTCCCCTCGTTCTTCTCCTACCCCGGACCGGACGGCTGGGTGCCGTATGCCTCCCGCTTCGGCTATCCGTTCTCCTGCGCCATCGGCTGGACGATCATGCTGCCGCATGTGTTCGTGCGCTCCGGCTATTTCGGTGACGATCTCAAGGCGCAGCGCCGTCTCTCCTACATGACGCCGGTCCTGCAGGGCATCGTCTGGACGGGCACCATGCTCATCGGCCTCATCGGTCTCGCCCTCGTGCAGGGGCTGCCGACCTCCGAGACCGAGCTTATCATCCCCTACATCGTAAAGAACTTCGTTGTGAGCTTCAACCCGGTGCTCGCGAAGATCCTCATGGTTGCGTTCTTCATCGGCGCTTCCGCCGTCGGCCTTTCGACCTCCAACGCGTTCCTCTCGGTCGCCTCGGCCATCGTGGCGGACGACCTGCTGCGCAACACGTTCCACATGGATCTCAGCGGCAAGAAAGGCGTGAACGCCAACCGCATCATCATCGCGGTGCTCGGCATCGGCTCGATGCTGCTCGCGCTCGATCCCCCGGAGCTCATCTTCACGCTCATCATGTTCTCCATCGCGATCGTCATGCCGCTCTTCCCGGTGCTGGTGCTCGGCATCTACTGGAAGAAGGCGACGAAGCAGGCGGCCATCGTTTCCTCCATCGTCGGCACGGTGCTCGTGCTCGCGACCTACTTTGTGTGGAACATCGGCGGCACCTGGTACGGCGCGATCGGCATGCTCGGCGCCACGATCTGCATGGTCGTTGTGAGTCTCTTCACCAAACAGGACAGCAAGGACTCCGAAGCGTTCTTCGCTGCTCTCAAAAACGGCATGAACCGCAGCTACAAGATCGAAGACAAGGCTGTTGCGGCGCAGGCCGGTATGAGTACCGAAGACTGAACCACCAGCGCATTTATGCCGGCGCGGCAGCGAAAAGAGCCGCGCCGGCTCTCTTTATGCCCCTATGAGGAATGGACGAAGGGTGTCAACAAGTGCGCCGAAGCCATCATCAAGGCGACCGGGGAGATCCGGATCCTCAACCCGCGCGAGACATCGCGCACGAGCGGGCACATCGCGCCTGCCCGCGCGGTGCGTGCGCCCGGCGCGTGGTTTCCGCAGACAGAAGCGGCGGAGTGTCCGGTAAGCGCTTGACGCGCGGGGCACAATATGGTATTCTGTCATAACTATATAAAAATGGAGTGTGATGACCCCACATGGACGGCGACAGTTGGCTGTCTTGGATACCTATCGTTTTTCTTCTCTGCATGGCGGCGTATTTTGCCGTGGCAGAGACGGCCGCCACGTCCGTCAGCCGCATCCGGCTCAAGACGCGGCTCGATCAGGGCGACCAGAAGGCGAAGAAAGCCCTTTACGTACAGGACAATTTTGACCGCGCAATTTCCGCGATCCTCATCGGCACGAATATCGTCCACATCTCCACCGCTACGCTCACAACGGTGCTCGTTACGCGCACCTGGGGCGCGAGCTGGGTGGCGCTTGGCACGATCGTGTGCACGATCGCGGTGTTTTTTGCCGGAGAGATGCTCCCCAAGAGCATCGCCAAGCGCTACAGTGAACGGTGCGCCCTTGCGACGGCGCCGTCCCTGTGCTTTTTTATGCGCATTTTTGCGCCGCTGGCGAAGGCACTTTCGCACATCGGCGAATTCTTCTCGAATCTCGCCAAGGGCGAGCCGGAGATCACCGTGACCGAGGATGAGCTCTACGACATCATCGAAACGATGACCGACGAGGGCGAGCTGCCCGAGGACCGGGCGGAGCTCGTCCACTCGGCGCTGGAGTTTGCGGACGTAACAGTCGAGCGCGTGTTCACGCCGCGCGTAGACGTTGCGGCGCTCGATGTGAACACGCCGCCGGAGAAGATCCTCTCGTTCATCCGCGAGCAGCGCCACAGCCGCCTGCCGGTGTACGAGGGCAGCATCGACAACATCATCGGCGTGCTGCAGATCCGCAAATACGTCCGCGTATACCTGCGTGAGAGGAAATACCCGGAGCTTCGCAGCCTGCTCGACGCGCCGTGCTTCGTGCACCAGAGCACGTCCATCGACGAGCTGCTCGAAGAGCTCAACCGGCAGAAGATCTCTCTCGCCGTCGTCACGGACAACTACGGCGGCACGATGGGCATCGTGACCGTCGAGGACATCATCGAGGAGCTGGTCGGCGAGATCTGGGACGAGGACGACGTCGCGCAGGTCGAATTCCGCGCGCTCGGCGGCGATACCTACGAGGTCAGCGCCGACATGGACATGGAGGACCTTTTCGACGAGCTCGGCTACGACGATCCCGAGGATACCGACTGGGAGCACAAGCCCGTCGGCGAGTGGGTGTATGAGCAGTTCGACATGATCCCCGCGCAGGGCGAGAGCTTCACCTGGCACCGGCTGAAGGTGACCGTGGAGGCCATTGACCACCGGCGCATCCGCAAGCTCCTCATCCGGCTTCTGCCCGAAGAGACGCAGGAAGGGGGCGAGGAGGCATGACAACGTGGATCTATGTGCTTTTGATGCTCGCGCTGCTTTGCGGTTCGGCGTTTTTCTCGGCTTCGGAAATGGCGCTCTCGTCGGCCAACCGGATGCGTCTTGCGTCCGCCGCTGAGGAGGGGAACCGCGCCGCCGGGATCGCCTGCAAGGTGATCGACAAATACGAAAACGCGCTCTCCGCCATTCTCATCGGCAATAACCTCTGCAACATCGGCTCGGACTCGATCGTGACGGTGCTCGGCATTGCGCTGCTGGGCGAAAAATATAACGGCTGGGTGTCGGTCCTCATTACGCTCTGCATGACGGCGATCATCATCGTGTTCTGCGAATCCGCGCCGAAGATCGCCGCAAAGAAAAACGCGAACCGCTTTTCGATGACGGTCGCGCCGTTCGTCCGCTTTCTTATGATCGTGCTCTCGCCGGTCATCTTCCTCGTTTCGCTGCTCATCCGTCTTATTACGCTTTCGTTCAAGGGCGAGCACAGCGGCGAAAATACCGAGGAGGAAGCCGCCGCCGAGCTGCAGTCCATCATTGAGACCGTCGAGGACGAGGGCGTCATCGACGAGGACCGCAGCGAGCTTCTGCGCAGCGCGCTCGACTTTTCCGAGATCGCGGTCATGGACGTGATGACCGCGCGCGTGGACGTCGAGGCGCTCGACATTGACGACGACTGGCGCGAGCTTTTGCTCTCGGGCGAGGATCTGCCGTATTCGCGCATCCCCGTGTATGAGGACAGCATCGACAATGTCATCGGCGTACTGTATCTCAACCGCTTTTACAAGGCGCTGCTCGACGATCCCGACGCGGACATCCGCAGCAACCTTATGAAGCCGCTGTATATCTATAAGACCGTGAAGCTGCCGGACGTGCTCGCGCAGCTGCGCAAAAACCAGCAGCATCTTGCCATCGTCACGGACGAATACGGCGGAACGCTCGGCATCGTGACGCTCGAGGACGTGCTCGAAGAGCTTGTCGGCGACATCTGGGACGAGACCGACGAGGTCGAAAACGAGATCGTTGAGCGGCCGGACGGCATGTATGAGATCGACGGCGATCTCCCCATCGGCGATCTTGCGGAGCTTCTGGACGTGACCGAGGAATCGCTCGACACCGCGAGCGCCACCGCCGGCGGCTGGACGATCGAGAAGTTCGGCGCGTTCCCCAAGGTGGGCGATACCGTGGAGGCGGACGGTCTTCGCGTAAAGGTGCTCGCCATGGGCGAGGACGGGCTTCGCGTAGAAAAGATCCTCGTGGAAAAGCTGCCCGAGGACGAAACGGACGATTGACCGGGAGGGTTTACCCATTCAGGACTTGACGCAGAAAAGAGAACGGGCGGTGCTCGCGGGGCTTTCCGCATCGAGCATGGACGCCGAGGAGCGCTCCACCGAAATTTCGATGGAGGAGCTTGCCGCACTCGTGGATACCGCGGGCGCGGACACGGTCGCCATGGTCTTGCAGACCCGCCAGTCGCCCGACCCGCGCAGCTTTCTCGGCGCGGGCAAATTGCAGGAAATAAAGGAGATCGTAACGAACAACGAGTGCGATCTCGTTGTGATCGACAACGAGCTCTCGCCCTCGCAGGCGCGGGCGATCGAGGAAGAGCTCGGCGTGCGCGTCGTGGACCGGAGCGGACTCATTCTCGATATTTTCGCCCAGCGCGCCCGCACAAAGGAGGGCCGGCTGCAGGTGCAGCTCGCGCAGTATGAATATCTGCTGCCGCGGCTGACCGGCATGTGGACCCATCTCAAGCGCCAGGCCGGTACGAGCGCGCCCATCGGCACGCGCGGCCCCGGCGAAACGCAGCTCGAGACCGACCGGCGGCATATCCGCCGGATCATCCAGAATCTGCAGGCCGATCTCGAACAGGTGCGCCGTGTCCGCTCGACGCAGCGCCGCCGCCGCGAGAAAAACGCCATGCCGATGGTCGCGCTCGTCGGGTATACGAACGCCGGAAAATCCACGGTGCTCAACCGTCTGACGCGCTCGGACATCCCGGCGAACGACCGCCTTTTCGATACGCTGGACACGACGACGCGCCGTCTCTGGCTGCCGGAGCTTCAGCGGGAGATCCTGCTCTCCGACACCGTCGGCTTCATCCGCAAGCTGCCGACGAATCTCATCGAGGCTTTCAAGGCCACGCTCGAAGAATTGCGGTACGCCGATCTCCTGCTGCACGTCATCGATGTTTCCGCGCCCGACTGGGAGGAGCAGGCGAAGGTCACCGACGCGCTCATCCGCGAGCTGGGAGCGTCCGCCACGCCGGTGCTGCGCATTTATAATAAGTGCGACGCGATCCCGGCGCTTACGGAGCTTCCCCACACACGCGACGGCGTGTGCATTTCCGCGCGCACCGGCGAGGGCGTGGACACGCTGCTCGCACGCATCACGGAGGAGCTGAAGCAATGACGCCGTACCGTACCGCCGCCGGATACGGTGAGGCGGAATATGAGGACAAACGAAGCCGGTTTATCGGCCATATAAAGCCCGTGACGTCGGAGAACGAGGCAAAGGCGTTCATCGACGAAATGCGCCGGACGTATGCCGACGCGACGCACAACGTTTTCGCTTACGTCCTGCGCGAGGGGAACATTCTCCGCTGGTCGGACGACGGCGAGCCGGGCGGCACATCCGGCCAGCCGACGCTCGCCGTGCTGCAGGGCGCGGGGGTGACGGACGTCTGCTGCGTCACGACGCGCTATTTCGGCGGAACGCTGCTCGGCTCGGGCGGACTCGTGCGCGCCTACTCCGCCGCGGCCCGCGCCGCGCTGC
>OKSD01001007.1_pt1 | contig 29570 bp, 52 predicted proteins | sample 1601221 | NCBI WGS metagenome assembly OKSD01 (sample SAMEA3541550, study PRJEB24748) | human gut metagenome | biome: human gut; feature: human-associated habitat; material: faeces | place: China | collected 2012
ACATTTTCAATAAATTTTTATTTTTGCGGAAATAAGTATGTTAATTTACCAAAAACTTGTTATGGGAATTTAACTATATAAAACACAAAAATTTTAAAAATCTCTTGAAAAAAATAAGCATAACAACTATAATAAGAAAGTACCAACGATAATATTGTAAAAATTGGAAGGAGAGATAGTTATGAATATAACAATAACAGGAAAGGATTTAAAAGCTACAGACGCAATAAAAGAATACATCGAAAAAAAAGCTGAAAGATTGGTAAAATATTTCGGAGATGAATTTGAGGTAAATGCAACAATAAAAACAGAAGGATCTGAACAAGTTGCACAAATAGATGTAAAAATGGGAACAGATAGATTTAGAGCTGTTACAGCACATAAAGACTTATATGCTTCAATAGATAAAGACATAGACATATTAGAAGGTCAAATAAGAAAAATGAAGACAAAAAAAGATAAACAAAATATGACAGAATCAATTAGAGGAAAAGAAGAATTAAGACAAGAAGAAGAAAAAGAAATAGAAGGTGAAATATTAAAAACATTATATTATGATATAAAACCTTTAACTCCAGAAGATGCAAAATTAAAGTTAGAAGAGAAACCACAAGATAGATTTTTAACATTTATAAATGTAGAAACTGGAAAAGTAAATGTTATATATAGAATGAAAGATAATAAAAACTATGGTTTAGTAGAACCAGAAGCATAGTAATAAAAAAATAAGATGAATGGTAAAAATGAATTAACCATTCATCTTTAAATTATGGAAACATATTACAAAATAGTGTCATTTTTATTACAGATTAGTGGTTAGATTTTAAAGTAAATTCCACTTAATAAAAAAATTGAATATATCAAAGAAAGTTTCTGAATTTAGCTACATCTATTGGAGAAAACCAATTTAGACCAGCTCTTCCTAAACTATTAATATGGTTTATCATTAAGTTAATATCTGTTTGTAAAAGTCTTTCAAATGGTGTTCCATTAGGTAATACATATCTAATGAATTCATGATTCTTTTCAAGCATCCCTTTTTGATATGAAGCTCTTGGATTGCAATAGAAGATTCTAGTTCTTCCGATACCTTCTTCATTAAATTCTAAAGATAACGGATTTCCAAATTCTGCTCCATTATCTGTTAGAATTATTGGAAATGTTTTTTCAAACAATTCATTTCCTAGTTCATATTCAAGCATATTAAACACTCTTTCTATGTATTCTCTTTCGCCCAAAGTTAAATGCATATTTTCACTTATAAGGCACCTTCAAAACTCCCCAAACACAGTACCTTACTAATATTTTACCGCTTTTCTGTCCAAAACTAAAATTCACTCTTTCAAAAAGTAGAATTTAAAAAAGAAATTAAGGGAACTCATAGTTCTTTTACATAATAGTTGCAAAATTTGTAAAAGTATGGTAAAATAATAATAAGTATAAATTATACGTACTTATAGGAGGTATAAATATGGATGAAAAAGAAAAAAAAGATACATTAGAATTTTTTGACAAATTGCTTGATTTAAAATTTCAATCAGAGGACTTAATAGAAAAAGCAGATGAATTAATTGAAAGATGTGAAATTGATACAAAGAAAGAAGAGGAGGAATAATATGAATTTAGAAGAATTAAATAATCAATATTTAAAGCTTAAAGCTATGACTGAGAAATTTAAAACTACTTTAGAACAATGTGCAAATGATTTGAAATTGGCAGAAAGAGATAAAGAAACAGCGGAAAACAATTTGAAATCAGCAACAAAGCCAGTTGATAAGAAAAAATATCAAACAGATTTAAACAAAGCAGAAACAAATATAGAGTATATAAAAATTCAAATAAAGGTTGCAAAAGAACAACAACAAAAAGTTCAAGAAGATATTGATAAAATAATAGCTGATGTAAAGGAAATACCTGAAGTTAAGGAACAATGCAATAGAGCAATAGATATAAGAACACAAAGACAAATTACAAAGTTTGAAAAACAGAAAAAAGAGCAAGAAGAGAAAAAAGAAAATTTGGAACAATTAAAAAATATGATTGATAAACATCCACAAGCTACAATGATTGTTAACAAAATAGAGAATAAATCATTTGAAATTAGCAAAAAAGATAGTGAGATAAAAGATATTGAAGAAAAAATAGATAAATTAGATCCTGCAAATCCAAGTTATGCTACAGATAAAGCAAAATTAGATTCGGACAAAGCAAAACTACAAACAGATCGTAAAACATTAATTGGAGAAAGACAAACAGAAAGGGATAACTTGAAAAAATTATTTAATAATCCGAAATATAATGAAGAAATAGACAACTTAACGACTAGGGCAGCTTTAGACAAAAGTATAAGGAATTGTGATAGATTAATAAGAAGAAGTGAAAATAAAATACATGATTATACATATGCTAGAGATAGTCTATATAAAGAAGATTCAGTAATAGCTCCAACAATGGCTAGCCCATCAAAATGGGAAACATTTAAAGGATTATTTAGAAAAAGAAAACCAGGTGATCCTAGCAAATGGGAATCTTTCAAAAGTTTATTTACAAAGAAACCTGCACTACCAGCTCCAAAAACAATAACCCCAATAACAGCAAAATCTTTTAAAGACGAAATTAAACTGGATGATAAAGTAATGAGAAATGAAGTTGTTAAAGAAATATATAATGAAAGTCTTAACCAAAGGGTTGAAGATGGAAAAAATGAAAGATAGAATATCAGCAAAAAAGAACATCTATAAATAATTGATTTAACAGATATGCAATAAATATTGAAGTGTAATCTTTTTATAATAATGCAAACAAAATATTGACATATTTATGGAAAAATGATACAATATATACCGCTAGTGTAAAATGAAAAATATAGCATTTTACCTAGCGGATTTTATTTGAAAAGAGGTGAAATTTAAGTGCCAACAATTAACCAATTAGTAAGAAAAGGAAGAAAATCTGCTACAACTAAATCTACATCACCAGCTTTACAACATGGTTATAATTCTATGAAGAAAAAAATGACCAATAAAAGAGCACCACAAAAAAGAGGTGTATGTACAGTTGTAAAAACAGTAACACCTAAAAAGCCAAACTCAGCATTAAGAAAAGTTGCCAGAGTAAGACTTTCAAATGGCTATGAAGTAACTTCTTATATTCCAGGTATAGGACACAACCTACAAGAACACAGTGTTGTTTTAATAAGAGGAGGAAGAGTAAAAGACCTTCCAGGTGTACGTTACCACATTATAAGAGGAACACTTGATACAGCAGGTGTTAAAGACAGAATGCAAGGTAGATCAAAGTATGGAGCTAAGCGTCCTAAAAAATAAATTTGATTTATACCATAGTGCATATAACTTATTAATTTAAGGTACTTAAATAAAAATAAATTATATAGCACTAAACTGAAAAAGTTTTGAGAAGAATTAGTATTGAACTTTTTAGAGTACCTAAGATACTAGGTAAATATTAGTATCAAATTTTATAAGGAGGGAAGAATAGTGCCAAGAAAAGGATATATAGCAAAAAGAGAAGTTTTACCAGATCCAATATATAATAGCAAGGTTGTTACAAAACTAATTAACAATGTAATGCTAGATGGTAAAAAAACAGTTGCTCAAAAAATAGTTTATGATGCATTTGATATTATAAAAGAAAAAGAACAAAAAGATCCACTAGAAGTTTTTGAAGCAGCACTTGAAAATGTTATGCCTGTTCTAGAAGTCAAAGCTAGAAGAATTGGTGGAGCGACATACCAAGTTCCAATAGAAATCAGACCAGAAAGAAGACAAACATTAGGTTTAAGATGGTTAGTCGTTTATGCTAGAAACAGACATGAAAAAACAATGGCAGAGAAATTATCTGCAGAAATATTAGATGCTGTTGCTGGAAATGGTGGAGCATTTAAGAAAAAAGAAGATATGCATAGAATGGCTGAAGCTAATAAGGCTTTTGCACATTACAAATTTTAAAGTTTTAACAACGTTAAAACTTTAAAAATATAGAATACAAATAGAAGGAGGAAAAAAATGGCTGGAAGAGAGTTTCCTTTAGATAAAACAAGAAATATAGGAATTGTAGCACATATTGATGCAGGAAAAACAACAACAACAGAGAGAATATTGTTCTATACAGGTAAAACTCACAAAATTGGAGAAGTTCATGAAGGCGAAGCTACAATGGACTGGATGGTTCAAGAGCAAGAAAGAGGTATTACAATTACTTCTGCTGCTACAACATGCCAATGGTTAGGAAATAGAATTAATATAATAGATACTCCTGGACACGTTGACTTTACCGTTGAAGTGCAAAGATCTTTAAAAGTACTTGACGGTGCAGTTACAATATTAGCTGCAAAGGGTGGAGTACAACCACAAACAGAAACAGTTTGGAGACAAGCAGACAAATATCAAGTTCCTAGAATGGTATATGTAAATAAAATGGATATTACTGGAGCTAACTTTATGCTTTGTGTAGAACAACTTCACAACAGATTAAAAGCAAATGCAGTTCCAATTCAATTACCAATTGGTGCAGAAGACCAATTCAAAGGAATAGTAGATTTAATAAAAATGAGAGCTTTTATTCATAAAGATGACTTAGGCAAAGTAATAGAAGAAGGAGAAGTTCCTGAAGATATGAAAGCTCAAGCAGAAGAGTTTAGAGCAAAGTTAATAGAGGCAGTTGCAGAACAAGATGATGAATTGATGATGAAATATTTAGATGGTGAAGAATTATCTGAAGAAGAAATCAAAAAAGGTTTAAGAACAGGTACAATTAATAATAAAATTGTTCCAGTTGTATGCGGTTCATCATATAAAAACAAAGGTGTTCAAGAATTATTAAATGCAGTAGTTGACTTTATGCCATCTCCACTAGATATACCACATATAAAAGGTGTTACATTAGATGGAGAAGAAACAGAAAGAAAAACATCTGATTCTGAACCTTTTGCAGCATTAGCATTTAAGATTGCAACAGATCCATTTGTTGGAAAATTATGTTTCTTTAGAGTATATTCAGGAACATTAGACGCTGGTTCAACAATATTAAATGCGAATAAAGATAAAAAAGATAGAATGGGAAGAATCCTTTTAATGCATTCTAACCATAGACAAGATATTGACAAGGTATATGCTGGAGATATAGCTGCAGCAGTTGGATTAAAAGAAGTATCAACAGGTGATACACTTTGTGATCCAGCACATCCAGTTATATTAGAATCAATGGAATTCCCAGAGCCAGTTATTGATATAGCTATTGAACCTAAGGACAAAGCTAATAGTGAAAAAATGGGCATAGCTCTTGCTAAACTTGCAGAAGAAGACCCAACATTCAAAACATATACAAACCATGAAACAGGTCAAACAGTTATAGCAGGAATGGGAGAATTACATCTAGACATTATTGTTGATAGATTAAAAAGAGAATTTAAAGTAGAATGTACAGTAGGTAAACCACAAGTTTCTTATAAAGAAACAATTAGAAACAAAGTAAAAGTTGAAGGTAAATTTATTCGTCAATCTGGTGGACGTGGACAATATGGTCATGTATGGCTAGAAATGGAACCATTAGAGCCAGGTACAGGAATTCAATTTGAAAGCAAAATTGTTGGTGGTGTTGTTCCAAAAGAATACATCAAACCTATTGAAGAGGGAATTAGAGAAGCTGCTGAAAGTGGTATATTAGCTGGATACCCAGTTATAGACTTTAAAGCAACTTTGGTAGATGGTTCTTACCATGAAGTTGACTCTTCAGAAATGGCATTTAAAATAGCTGCTTCAATGGCATTCAAAGAAGGCTGTAAGCAAGCTAAATCAGTTATTCTAGAACCAATAATGAAAGTTGAAATAACAGTTCCAGAAGAATATATGGGAGATGTTATAGGAGACGTTAATTCAAGACGTGGTAGAATGGAAGGTATGGAAGCACAAAGCGGAAACCAAGTAATAAGAAGCTTTATTCCATTATCAGAAATGTTTGGATATGCAACAGATTTACGTTCTAAAACACAAGGAAGAGGAACATACTCTATGGAGCCATCACATTATGAAGAAGTTCCAAAATCAATATTGGAGACAATAGTATCTTCAAGAGCAAAAAAAGACTAAATTAAAAATAGTTAAAATACTTGCATTTTTCTCAAATTTGTTATAAAATGCAAGTGTTAAAAATTAGTTATTAATTTTAAAAATATAAAGGTTAGAAAAATTCTAACACTAAAATTAAGGAGGAAATTTAAATGGCTAAAGCAAAATTTGAAAGAACAAAACCACATGTTAACATTGGTACAATTGGTCACGTTGACCATGGTAAAACAACAACAACAGCAGCTATTACAAAATATTTAGGCTTATTAGGAAAAGCAAAATATGAAGCATATGATCAAATCGATAGTGCTCCAGAAGAAAAAGAAAGAGGAATTACAATTAACACAGCTCACGTAGAATATGAAACAGATAAAAGACACTATGCACACGTTGACTGTCCAGGACATGCTGATTATGTTAAAAACATGATTACAGGTGCTGCACAAATGGATGGTGCTATATTAGTTGTTTCTGCAGCTGATGGACCAATGCCTCAAACAAGAGAGCATATATTACTAGCTAGACAAGTTGGTGTTAAATACATCGTTGTTTACCTAAACAAATGTGATATGGTTGATGATCCAGAATTATTAGAATTAGTTGAAATGGAAGTTAGAGACTTATTATCAAGCTATGATTTCCCAGGAGACGAAATTCCAATTATAAAAGGTTCTTCATTAAAAGTATTAGAGAGCACATCAACAGATCCTAATGATCCAGTATATGCTCCAATGAGAGAATTAATGGATGCAGTTGATAGCTATATACCAACACCAGACAGACCAGTAGACCAACCATTCTTAATGCCAATTGAAGACGTTATGACTATCAGTGGTAGAGGAACAGTTGTTACAGGTAGAGTTGAAAGAGGAACAGTTAAATTACAAGATGAAGTTGAAATAGTAGGTCTTTCAAAAGAACCTAAGAAAACAACAATTACAGGTGTTGAAATGTTCAGAAAAATATTGGATCAAGCAGAAGCTGGAGACAATATTGGTGCATTATTAAGAGGTATCCAAAGAACAGAAGTTGAACGTGGTCAAGTTCTTGCAAAACCAGGAACAATTCATCCACATACAAAATTCAAAGCACAAGTATACGTTCTAACAAAAGAAGAAGGTGGACGTCATACACCATTCTTCAATGGATATAGACCACAATTCTATTTCAGAACAACAGACGTTACAGGTGTTATTGAATTAGCAGCTGGAACAGAAATGGTTATGCCAGGAGATAACGTAGATATGACAATCGAACTTATCACACCAATAGCTATTGAAAAAGGACTAAGATTTGCTATCCGTGAAGGTGGTAGAACAGTTGGTTCAGGTGTTGTTTCAGAAGTTGTTGAATAATATATATAGTAATAGCAAGGGTTTGCAAAATATACCCTTGCTATATTTTTATTATTTATCTACTTTTTATCTACTCAGTTTAGAATAGAGTCAATTTTATTTATAATATTTGCTTTTGTTTTTGGTAATGCTTCTAAATAGATTTCTGTTGTTTTTATGGAACTATGTCCTAATAATTCTTTTACTGTGATAAGGTCAGCTCCATTTGCTAATAACATTGTAGCAAATGTATGTCTTAAATCATGAAATGTTTTATTCTCAATTTTTGCTTCTTTTAATTTTTTATTATATACTTTTTGAAAATATTTAATGTCAAAATGACCATTGTTAGGAGCAAACACATATGAAGGACTTTTATTTTCAATTGATTTCAATAAAGCGAAAATATTGTCAGACATAGGTATAGTTCTAATTGAATTTTGGGTTTTCGGTGTTTGTAGCTCTATATGATAAGTTTTTGAATTTTCAGTAATGTCAGTTGCCATATATGTTAAATTATGAATAATGTTAATTTGTCTATTCTTGAAATCAATATCAGACCATTGTAAACCAAAAATTTCTCCTCTTCTCATTCCCGTTCCTAATGCAAATAAAACAATATTTTCAAATTTATTACCTTTAAAAACTTCTTTCAATCTTTTTATTTCATTTTCACTGTAATATTGAAATTTTGACTTGTTTTCTAATATTTCCAATGTTGTTTTCTTGTCTCGTGGCAAAGAAACATTATTACAAGGATTTTTTAATATATAACCTTCTTTTTCTGCGTAATTAAAAAACTGATTGAGTAATTTGTGGATTTTTTTTACATTAGTAGGAGTTGTTTCCAAATTATTATAATATTCTTGTATTTTTAATGATTTAATATTGTTTATAGGAACATTTGCAATTATATTAGGCTTAATATATCTTTTATATATACCGTCATAACTGTCTAATGTGGAAGATTTTATGTTGTTTTTTTTCGTTCCATATAACCATAAAGGTAATAAAATATTTATTGTATATATTCTATCACTGTCAATTATTCCTAACTTTAAATCATTAATGTATTTATTTGCTTTTTCTTCAGCTTCACTTTTAGATGAACCATAAAATGTTTTTTTTATAGGTGTTCCATCAGCTTTGCGACCAATTGTTTTTGTTACTTTATAATAGTCATATCCATTAACTTTAAAATTCGTTTTTCTTGCCATAATATCCTCCTGAATAAAAAAGCATTAATAAACTAATGCTTCTTTTGTAAAATCTCCATATTTATCTATATAAAATTTAATTGCGTTTTGCATATAATTGACAGTAACCTCAAAATACTCGGCTAAACCATATAAATCATTAATGCCGATTCTTAATAGCGAATTTTAGTCTCTCGTAAGAAATGAGTGTATTGTAGGACCACTTCTTTGCTTTGTATTCCTGCTTACTTATGAATTGTAAATCAGAATCAAACTTATAGGTGGCGTTATAATAGTAATGACCGTAATTCTTCTGCTAAGACAAGCTTTTTATCAATACAAGAAGACGACTTAGAAGAATCATATATAATAACATTTAACTTATTGTAATTAATATAAGCTCCAGAAGAATTTTCTAGATAAGTATCTATTAAATTAATATTTTCTCTATTTATTAAATCTTCAATGTTATCTAAATTCATTTATTTATCCTCTTTATTTTCTTTATCTTGTTCTTGCTTTGCCAATAAAGCTTCTAATGTATTTTTGATAATCATTTTGTTAGTATCATTCAATGCTTTTACACCACTCGCAAATGCAACATCTGCATCATCTATATTTAGTTTTTCTGGCTTTCTTATATCGGTCTTACCCATAAGATAGTCTAATGAACAGTTGAAAATCTCAGACATTTTTAATTTTATATCATCACTAGGTGTTCTTTCTCCACTTTCGTATTGAGATATAGAAGCACTAGATGATAGATTTAATTTCTTAGCCAATTCAGTTTGATTAATTCCTAATCTGTTTCTTTCAAACTCTATTCTTTTTCCTAAAATATTTCTCATAAAATCATATCCTTTTTTTATTTTTACAAAATGTGAAATCTATTGATATTATAACACTTTTTTCACTTATTGTAAAATATTCTCACAAAATGTTAAAAAACTATTGACAATATTCACAAATTGTAATAATATAATCATAGATTTCACAAATAGTAAAAATGAGGGGGGCGAAAAAATGACAGAAATAGAGGTTAGAAGAAAAGAAAAAGGATTTACACAACAGTATATGGCAGAAAAGATTGATGTTTCTATCGGTTGCTATAATATGTATGAAAATAACCAAAGAAAAGTACCAGTGGAAAAGGCTGAAAAGATAGTAGAAATATTGAATTGTAAAATGGATGATATTTTTGTACCTTCTAGTTTCACAGTTAGTGAAAGAACGGCAAAAGAAGTTTAACGAAATAAATATAAAATAGTTTTACAAAGTTAGATAAAGGAGGATTAATATGCAAAATATGCAAGAAGTACCATTTTATTATTTATCTGCAAGGGCATATGCTAAACAAACAGGAATCGGAGAGGCAGAAGTAAAAAAGCAACTAATAAAGGGAGAACTTGAGGGATTTACTACTGATAATCAATACAAAGTTAAAGTGTACAGAGATGGTAATGTTTCATATAAACAATATGAGACAGTACTAAAAAGAGCAATAGAAGCAGAAGCAAAATTAGAACAAGCAAAATCAATATTAGTTTAGAAGGGAGTCGAAACAAATGATAAGTTATTTAGTAGATTTATTTTTATGCAGTATGGTAGTAGTAGCAGAGCTAGTAGGAACAATTATATTAGCAATAGCAGTAGAAGTTATAGTTTATAAGATTTTCAAAATTAATCTATATCAAGAAATCTGGAAAGGCTTAAACAAGTTAGATAGAAAGCTAAATAGAATATTGGGATAGGAAGGAGGGAAAGAAAGTGGAAGAAATAAAGTCCGAAAAAACAATTTATATTGTTGAGGAAACAGAAGAGTATAAAAAAATGAAAAGAATAGATGAATTGGCTGACGGCAATCAAACAAGTTCAACTATTCTTCAAAATAAAGATGTGATTAATCTTCAAATGCAATAGAAAAATCTTCTAATACAATAAGTTTTTTATTAGATAAGTACTCAATACGATTAGCATATTCCGTTATATCTAATATTAAACCATTTGGATATTCTGAATGACTTTCTACACGGTCTGGAAATTGTTTTAAATCAATTTTTATATCACTAAATTTTTCAACATGAGGAGTTTTGATATTAATTGAACCAGGACCTTTAAATACATATTTATACATTGTAATCACCTCGCTTTCGAGGTAATTATATAAAAAACAAATTTAAAAGTAAAGGAGGGAAGAGAGATGCAAGTTTTTATAAGTATAATTTTGGGTTTTATTATAGCAATTATTGTAATGATAGTTACGGGCTTTGGACAAGATTACGAGTTAATAACAACTATAGATGAACTACAAAAAGAACTTAAAGACAATAAGGACAGGCTTAAAAATAAGGAAATAGCAGAAATAAGAGCAACATTCTTCGCAAGGAAAATAAAAGAAATAGAAGACATTATAAAAAATTCAGAAGAAAGCAAAGAAAACTATTTTATTACTTTTGAAAAAATAAAAAATGTACTATTTGCGAAAAACAGTTCAAACAAATAGTACAAAATAAACTCATTAATTAAACATGATTAAATAAATAATAGCACAGAAAATAAAAAAATGCAAGGGGAGTAATTGAAAAAATGTCAGAAACATTAGAAGAATTAGAAGAAAAATATTTTATGTTAGAAATGCAAGATACGTGGAGCAGTAGAGATTATAAATATGCTGATGAATTAAGAAATAAAATAAAAAAAATGAAGGAGGAAGAAAGATGATAAAGAAACCAGCAGAGATGATAAACACAGAAAACAAGTTTAGGGTATTAATAGCGGGTTACCCAGGAATAGGAAAAACAACACTAGGGCTATCAGCACCAAAGCCATTATTAATAGATGTAGACTTTGGGATAAATAGAACAATGGCAAGTGTAAGAAAAGATTATATACAACCAGAAAGTTATGAAGAATTATTAAATGATTTAAAAGGAGATTTAAGTGATTACGAGACAATAGTTATAGATACTGGAGGAAAATTGTTAGATTTAATGAAAGCTTATGTAATAAAAAATGACATAAAAAATGCTAAGAAAGATGGAACATTAAGTTTACAAGGCTATGGAGCAGTTGGAAGAGAATTTTCAAGATTTATGAATTACATATACTTTGACTTAAGAAAACATTGTGTAATTATATTCCACGCAGTAGAAGAAAAACAAGATGAAGAAACAAAATTAAGAATTTTAGTAGAAGGAAGTACAAAAAACACAGTATGGCAAAATGTTGAATTAGGTGGATTTATTGAAATGAGAGGCGACAAAAAAACAATAGGATTTGACAACTGTGAAAGATATTTTGCAAAATCAAGTTTTGGAATAAAAGGAAATTATACAATACCAGAATTAGACGGAACACAACCAAATGACTTTTTAACAAAACTATTTGAGCAAGCAAACAAAAACATACAAGAAGAAAGCAAAGTGTTTGAGAAAGAAAGAAAACAGTATCAAGAAGTTATGAATGCATTAAATCCACTAATAGAAAATATGACACTAGAAAATGTAAATGAAGTAATTGAAGCAATAAAAACAGTCCCACATATTTTAACAAGTGAAAAAGAAATAAAAGACCATTTTGCAAAGAAAATCAAAGAATTAAATTTAGTATGGAATAAGGATAAGCAACAATATGAAATAGTACAGGAGGGATAAATATGGCTAAATATTATACCGAATGGTTTGATATTAAACGGTTATGAAGGTTTGTATAAGATAAATAGAAAAGGCGAGGTTGTATCGCTTCCTAGAACAAGATGTAAAGGAAAAATAAAAAAAGCAACATTAGGTAGCCATGGATACCTAACAATTAGCTTATGTAAAAATAATAAGGCTAAAACCTATCTTCTTCATAGATTAGTAGCAGAAACATTTATATCTAATCCAAACAACAAGCCAGATGTAAACCATAAAAACGGAATAAAAACAGATGATAGGGTGAAAAATCTTGAATGGTGTACTAAAAGTGAAAATATGAAACACGCAGTAAACACAGGATTATATTCTCCGCCAAGGATAATAGTAGAGGGAGAACAACACGGTAGAGCAAAGCTAAAAAAACAGGATATTGTCTATATACTGAAACATAAAGAAATAGGGGATACAGAATTAGCAAAGAAATTCAATGTTTCAAGAGAACATATATGGTTAATAAAAAAGAGAAAGTCGTGGAGGTGTTTAAATGAGTGCTAAGTTTTATATTACACCTAGTCTTTTAAACTCATGGATTTACAACATTAATAATGGAACATTAGAAGATTTTATAAAAGTATTAAATAAAGAACAATTCGAAATAACTGAAAACATACAAAAAGGCTTTGAATATGAAGCTTATATGCAAGAGAACTACAAAGAAACATTAGGTGGAGCATATCAAGTAAAAGTAAGCAAAGAATATGGAGATTACTTATTATATGGAATTGTAGATTGCTTAAAAGGTGGAATTATTTATGATTACAAATATACAGCTAATTATGAAGTAGGAAAATTTTACAATAATCATCAAACACTTATGTATCTTGAAATGGTACCAGAAGCAAGAAAAATGGTTTATTTAATAACAAACAAATTTGATGAAGAACCAGGAGATATTTTTAGAGAAGAATACACAAAAGACTTATTTCCAGAAACAATAGAAACCGTAATACATAAGTTTGAAGAATGGTTGAAAATGTATGGATTATATGAAACATACACAGAAAAATGGAAATGTAAATATTAGGAGGAAACAATGGAATTTGAAAAATTATATATGTTTAATCCATTTACAATTCAAAACGCAGATAGTCAAAAGATAGCAGATACATATACCAAATTGCAAAATGAATTGATAGAAAATCCAAACACAGGATTTGAAATATCAAAAAATATAGAAATATATGCAAATATGAATTATCTAATAGGGGAAATGATAGCAAGACTACAACAAGAATATGACACGCTAAAAACAGATATATCAATACAAGAAAATAAACAAATCTATATGCAAAGGAAACAATGGCAAGAGACACAAAAAGAAAAGCCACCAGCAATGAGTTATTTTGAAGCTATGGCAAAAGAGTTTGTAAAAGATGATAGCAAGAAATTAACAGAATTAGGCTCTAGGCTGTTTAGATTTAAAAAAGCGTATGAGAGCATAGATAGTAAACAAAATGCGCTAAAAAAGAAAATAGAAGCAATAAGATATGAAATATAGAACATTGGCACTAATAGAAGTTTAGAGACAAGCAAGGAGCCTAATTTATTAGTGCCATGACCCCCGAAAAGAGGTAAAAATGATAGTAACAGATTTATCAAACAGTTTTAATCCAGTACCTAAAAAAAAGGCAGAAAAGAAAAAAGAAGTTACAACAATTAAAAAGAAAAGCAAGAAGTTAGCAAAGCTAGAGAAAAACAGATTTAGCATAATAACAAAAGACTTAGAACATTGTTATTTATGTGGAAGTAAGAAACAAGACTTTCACGAACTAATAGAAGGTAAAAATAGACAAGTTAGTATGAAGTATGGATTAGTAATACCAATTTGCCGAAAATGTCACGAAATAGTGACAAATGATAAAACTTTACAGGATAAATTGCATAAAGTCGCACAAAAAGAGTTCAAAAAGCATTACAAGTCAGAAAACTTTATACAAGTATTTGATAAAAATTATTTATAAAAATTAGGAGGAATGAAAATGAAATTTAGAGTTGGAGATAAAGTAAAAATAATAAGTAAAAAAAATGGTGATCAATATACCACTTATGAAGTAGAAAAAACATTCACAAAATCAGATTTAAAAGACGGAGATAAATGCACATTAAAGAATGGACAAGTTATATTTGTTGATAAGACTTCACAATATGGGTTTAACAGCATTGATGCACAATTAAAATACTTTAATGATGACGTAAGTATTGTAAAAGTAGAAAGACCAGTAAAATATGAGACACTATTTGAAAGAGAAGAAGAAATACTAGACGAGACAGAAAAGAGATATTTATCAAACGTAATTAAACCTTTTAGAGACAAGGTAAAAGCTATAGAAAAAGTTTCATACTCTAGAGAGTTCATAAAAATATATATAAAAGAAGATGAACCTACCATATTACCATTTTTTGAAAAAGGTACAATGTACAAAGGAATGAAAGAAAATAAAGAATACACATTAAAAGAATTAGGATTATAACAACAAGGGCTAGACATAAGTTTTAGCCCTTTATTTTACGAAAGGAGAAAGCATATGGCTAAAAAAGATAGTTTTATTTTATATACAGAACAGAAAGCAGTAATTGATAAATTAACAGACGAACAGGCAGGAAAATTAATAAAAGCCATATATGGATATGTTGAAAATGGAGAAATGCCCAAACTAGATAATATATTAGATTTAGTCATAACTCCTTTTAAAACTATATTAGACAAAGATAAAGCAAAGTATGAAGAAGTCAGCAAGGCAAGAGCAGAAGCGGGTTCAAGAAACAAAAAAACAAATGAAAACAAAAGCGAACAAAAGCAAACAAAAGAAACAAATGAAAACAAAACTAAACAAAAAAAACAAATGAAAACAAATGAGAACAAAATAAACAATTGCGACGATAATGAATATGATAATGATAATGATATTAAAAAAGAAAATATAAAGAAAAAATATGGCGAATATGAAAACGTAAAATTCACAGACGAAGAATTTGAAAAAGTAAAAGCTTATTTCCCTAAAGACTATATGCGAAGAATACAAAGTTTAGATGATTACATACAGCAAACAGGAAAAAAATATAAAGATTTTGTTGCTACATTAAAAAACTGGGCTCGAAAAGAAGGATATAAGCCACCCCTCTTAGACCAAAAGCAAAATGAGGAGTTAAAAGAAATAGATACATCACAACTAACGCCAGAAGAATATGATTTGCTTGTAAAGGAAAAAATAACGATACAAGATTTAATCAAGAAAGGAAGAATAAATGTATGACGAAGAACTTGAAAGAGCAATACTATATTATGTAATTTTTGAACAAGAACAATATGCATTAGATGAAACAGATTTTATTAACGAACGAAACAAAAAAATCATAAAAGCAATTAATGAATTAAGGGCAGAAAAGAAAGAAATTTCAATGCTTTCAATTAAGTCAAAAATTAAAGCAAATGGTAGTCAAGTTTTAGAATATATAAGCTTGTTAGGAGATTTTGTAAAAACATCGAGTGCAGAGAATGTATATAGCGAATTAATAAGTTTGTCAAAGAAACGTAAAATTTTTGACTTGTTGCAAAGTAAAGTGAGTGAAATAGCAGATGCGGAAAATATAGATGTATTAGCAGAGAACATAATAAAACAGATTAATAGCATAGAACGACTAAACGAAAAAGAACAGACTTTTAGCGAACAAGTATTGAATACAGTAAGTGCGCTAGAAGAGAACTACAACAATAAAAATGATTACTCGCTGTACACAGGTTTAATGGATCTAGACAATAAAATTTGTGGATTACACAATCAAGAATTAACCATTATTGGAGCAAGACCAGGAGTAGGAAAAACAACATTTGCACTTCAAATAGCGACAAAAATAGCAGAGAAAGGCAAAAACGTAACAATAATAAGTTTAGAGATGTCGGATATCCAGATAATCCAGAAAATATTGGCAACTAAAACTAAAGTTAATAGCTATAAGATGAGAATGGGTACAATAGAAGATGATGACTGGGAAAAGATAGCAAAGGCTAGCACGGAGATATCTAAACTACCGATTAATCTAATAACTAAGGCAACAACAATTCAAGCAATAGAGACAATTGCAAGAAAATTGAAAAATCGAAATAAGCTTGATTTATTGATAATAGACTACATACAACTAATCAAAAATAAGGGCAAATTCAATAATAGAGAGCAAGAGGTTGCAGATATAACAAGAACATTAAAATTACTTAGTTTAGATTTAAAAATTCCGATAATTGGTATATGTCAATTAAACAGAAATGCAACAAGGCAAGAGCCTAGCCTAGCAGATTTAAGAGAAAGTGGAGCTATAGAGCAAGATGCAGACAATGTAATATTTTTATATCAAGAAAAAGAACAGGAAGATAGTATTGTCGATATAACGGTTAAAATTGCAAAGCAAAGAGCAGGAGAAGTTGGAAAAGTATATATGAAATTCAATAAGCCAAATAGTGAATTTAAGGGAGTAATGAGATGTTAGAAATAAATAAGAAACAGTTACTTGGTTTTGACAATGTGAACAGAGCGAGGATACTTAAATATATAGCATTAGGGTTAATTAAATATATAGGAGATGATACAAATGAAAACAACGCAAAAGAATAGAATTATAAATTACATACGAGAGTTTGGCAGTATATCAAAAAACAAAGAAATTTGGAGAGATATAGAAGGGTATGAAAGAATATATCAGGTAAGCAATTTAGGAAACATAAGGAGCTTGCCCCAAATAATAAAAATGAGAAACCAGTACACAGAAAAGCTCTATAATATAAAACCATATGTAGACAATAGAGGATATTGTATGGTAAGTCTTTCAATGGATGGTAAGAAAAAACAAAAACAAGTTCACAGATTAGTAGCTCAAGCATTTATACCAAACCCAGAAAACAAAACACAAATCAATCATAAAAACGGAATAAAGACAGACAATAGAGTTGATAACCTAGAGTGGAATACTCCAAAAGAAAATACAAATCACGCAATAAGAACCGGATTAAAAAAAAGAACAAGAGCTATTTCTGTTGTTCAATTAAGCAAACAAGAGAAATTTATAAAAATATGGAAACCTATAGTACTTGCTGAAAAACAGCTCAATATATCAAAGGGGAAAATATCTGAATGTTGTAAAGGAAAAAGAAAAACCGCAGGAGGATATATATGGAAGTATGCAAAGGAGTGGAAAAATGAAGATAACACAAAAGGATAGAATTTTAGAATATATTAGAAATTTTGGTTCGATTTCAAGTTTTGAGGCGTATGCTAATTTAGGAATAACACAGCTAGGAGCAAGAATAGACCAGCTCAAAAAAGAGGGCTACGAGTTTAAAACAGAATGGGAAAGCAATACAAACAGATTTGGAGAAAAGACAGATTATAAAAGATATTATTTATCAGATATGGTTTCAGAGAATATGAACCATATAACACAGATTTAGGAGGTAGTTATGATAATAGTAAGCCAAGATAAAAATAGAATCATAAATTTTGATAATATATTACAAATATATATTACGATTGATGAAGATGACAAAGGTTGTTATATTCAGTATGAAGATTGTAACAATTCTTGTGAAGGACTAGGAAAATATAATACAGAAAAAAGAGCAAAAAAAGTATTAGCAGAAATAGTACGAAAGTATTCTAGTTATTTACAATTGACTGGAGGACCTGCAATAATGCAAGGCCAAATGGATATACAACCTAATATATTTAATATACCTAAAACTTACGAAATGCCAGAGGACTAGCCTATGAAACAATTAAAAGATATGAAAGGTATATGTAAGTACTGTACAGGTTGTTTAAGATTGGAAGATGAAAATTTCCAAAGTAGATACAGATGCAAGGACTTTGAGGCTAATCAAATGAACTGGAAGGATCTCATAGAAAAGGAGTTATTAAATGAGCAAATACAGAAATAAAAAAATAGTAGTAGACAATATAAAGTTTGATAGTAATCTAGAAGCAACAAGATATAGACAATTAAAATTATTGCAGAGAGCAAAACAGATAAGTAACTTGAGACTGCAAGTACCATTTCTATTACAAGAAGGATTCAAGAAAAATGGCAAGACACATAGAAAAATAGAATACATAGCAGATTTTGTTTATGAGGAAAATGGACAAACAATTGTTGAAGACACAAAAGGAATGAAAACAGAGACATTTAAGATTAAGCAGAAATTATTTGAGTATAAATATCCAGATTTAAATTTGAAAATTATTACAATGGAGGAAATATAATGAGTCATTTTACAGTTGCAGTTATAACTGCAAAAAAAGAAAAATTAGAGGAAATGTTGGCGTCTTATGATGAGAATTTAGAAGTAGAACCTTATATAGAGAAAACAAAAAAAGAAATAATTAAAGAAGCGAAAAAGCGAAAGGAAGATTATTCTAAAGAACAAAAAGAAGGGAAAAAATTAAGTGATTGGCAATTAAAATATTTAAATGCTGAAACTGATGAAGATTTATATAAAGCTGAAATAGATGAAGATGAACAATATGATGAAGAACGGAAATGAATTAAGTACATATAATCCTAAGAGTAGATGGGATTGGTATGAGATAGGTGGACGTTGGAGAGATACATTATTAGTAAGAGAGGATGTTAAAGATTGCATCGTTGGAAGATCAATGTTTGAAGAAATTTTTAATGAGCAATGTAAAAAAAAGGATTGCATAAATGGATATAAATGGGTAGATGGTGCAAGAATAAAAGACATAGACTTTAAAAAAGCTATTGAATTTAAAAATACATATAACAAAGCAATTAGATTTTGGGAAACTTATGTAGAAGGACAAGAGCCAATAACTGAAGAAGAAAAAGAAGATATTAAATGGGAAATTTATAAAAAAGAGTATTATATAGAAAGATATGGAACAAAAGAAAATTATGCAAAAATGCAAAGTACATTTTCTTGTTGGGCATTATTAGATGAAACAGGTTGGCATGAAAAAGGAAAAATGGGCTGGTGGGCCATGAATGATAGTACAAAAGATAGTGAACAACTATTCTTAGAAAAATTTACAGAAACAATTAATAAACCAGAAAATCAAGATAAATATTTAATTATAGTAGATTGCCATATATAAAGTAGGAGGAGAAGAAAATAAATGTATGTAGATATATATAACACAAATAAAAAATATAACATAATTTATGCAGATCCACCGTGGAGTTACAATGTAGCAAGTAAAAAAGGAACTAGCAGAGGAGTTGCTGAGAGATATTATGAAACAATGAAATTGGAAGACATTAAACAAATACCAGTTAATAGTATAGCAGAAAATTGTGTGTTGTTTATGTGGGCAACATTTCCTAATCTTCCACAAGCGTTAGAACTTATTAAAGCATGGGGATTTACATATAAAACAGTATCATTTAATTGGACAAAAATATATCCAAAAACAGGAAATCCAATTATGGGATGTGGTTATTGGACAAGAGCCAATGGAGAAATTTGTTTACTTGCAACAAAAGGGAAAAAATATCCAAGAAGAATATGTGCAGGAGTGCAACAAGCAATAATAGAACCTAAAAGAGAGCACAGCAGAAAACCAGATTCTGCTAGAGAAAGAATAGTGCAGTTGTTAGGTGACTTGCCAAGAATAGAATTATTTGCAAGACAAACCGTAGAAGGCTGGGATTGCTGGGGAAATGAAGTAGGAGGAGAAAATGAATAAACATAAAAAAGTATCTAAAGATGATGTCCTTAAAATGTTTTATGATTTACAAACTAAATTCTGGGAAGCAGGTTGTTTTGTAGATGGATTATCAGTTGATTTTTTAGCAGATAGAATGGAAACATCTACATATCAGATAAGAAAAGCTTATAAACAATTAGCAGAAGAAGGATACTTAAAATTAGAGGAAGTTCCAATTGCTTTTGAGGAATGTGATAATGGGTTGTATACTGAATCTAATCCTTATCTATTTTGTAAGGTTTATACTTTAACACAAAAAGCTAAAGATAAATTTAAAAAGAATGGAGATGAGAATATTGAATAGAACTATAAAATTTAGAGGAAAAGCTAAAAGAACTAGAGAATGGGTTTATGGATATTATTGGACTAATGAAAACGGAAACTATTTTATAAGACAAACTATTGATTTAAATGGTTGTTTCTCAATTGCAGATATAGAAATAGACATAGAAACAATAGGACAATTTACTCGGATTACACGATAAAAACGGAAAAGAAATATACGAGGGAGATATAGTAAAAAAAACAGGAAACATAGGAATAGATATTGGAAAAGTTATTTATGAATACAATGGATTTATTGTTGATGTTATGAATATGGATAGATTTTATGGAAGAGTTCATCTTTTAGAAAAATTTACAGAAGTAATTGGAAACATCTACGAAGATAGCGAATTATTAGGAGGAGAATAGATATGCCAGAGAGATGTATTAAATGTAGATATAAACAATATTATGGCAAGAATATATTTCCTTGCACTAAATGTGACCTAAAAAAATTAGATAAACCAGTTACTTGCTATGACTGCAGATATGCAGAAATAGGAGGAACTTGTAAAAAAGGAATAAGACCTTGTGATAGATTTGAATGGAGTTAGAAAGGAGTAAATAAGATATGGACATAAAAACAATACAAATAGAATTTGGAAAAGAATGTAAGTGCGAAAATGATGTTATAAGAAATTGTATATTAAAAACGAGAGAATTAATGAGTGCCTTAAAAGTACTAGGAATAGATACAAGCAGAAGTACAAATTTAGATTATATATATACATACTTTTTATTAAAATTACAAGACACTAGGGAAGAAAAACAACAGATTGAAAGAGATAAATTGAGAGGAGTGATACATAGTGATGACACCAAACGATATAGAAAAATTACAGAAAGAATGTGATTTTGAATATATGAAAGAGAAAATAGAAAAACAACAAACACAAATAAATAGTTTGATAAATAAAGAAGAAATTCAGTGTTATAGACGAAGACGAGGTAATAAGTTTTAATTTAGGGAATTTCTTTATAGCAGTTAAAAAAGAAGATATTAGAAAATTAATGTGAGGAGGTACAAAAGATGCAATACATAAAAGAAGATGTTGAAAGGATGTTAAAGGATCACTTAAAAAATCAAGCAAAACTGACGGAAATACAATTAAAAAAAGAAGAATACGAAAAAAGATTGGAATATGCTGGAACGGTATATGAGGAAACAGAAAACGAAATTATAGAAAATATGCAGTTAGCTGGACAAGCTTATGATAGCATACATAGTAATACAAACAAAGTATCAGATAAAGTGCTAAATACGGCAATGAATTACCATAAAGAAGAAAGACACATAAACAAAGAAGATAGGCAATTTTTACAAACCAAATTAGAAGAACTAACCAAATTGAAAGACGAGTTAGACAAAAAAATAGTAAGAGTTGAAAATATGATTAATCAACTATCAGCAGAAGAAAAGTTTGTTATAAAGATATATTATATGGAAAAATCTAAATGGGATTATGTATCACAACAATACTGTATGGAGTTCCAAAAACCAAAATCTATAAACCAATTATTAAATATAAGGGACACGGCAATAAAAAGTATGCTTGATGTACTAAATATAGGTGAATAATGAAAAATTGTGATAAAATTGTGATGAAATTTGGATGAAATTTGGTTTTGAAAGAGTTATAATTATAATAGAGAAAAAAAGATATAAACTTTTGCGGAGCTGAACATTTAATGTTTGGCTCTATTTTTCTATTAACGATACCTAGTAAAATGACAACTTAATTCAAAAAGTTTGGAGCTTTCCTGCTAAGAAATGCGTACCTAATAAGGTATATGGTGCAAGTCCATAGGTTGTCGCCAGGTTCTAGGTAGCCCCTAGATATGCGGAGTACAAAGTGGGGAAACCTTCGTTGAAAATAAAATTAAAATCCCCTACATGGCAGAGTAATTCAAACGGCTTTGAACACTGTCTTGAAAACAGTTGGAGCAGTAAAATGCTTGGGGCTCGACACCTCACTCTGTCGCCAAGTAAAATAGTATGTAATGATATAAAAAAGCAATGGGAGCAAAAGGTTGAGATATTAATTCCGACACAGGGAAGAGAAATATCAGAACTTCCAAGAGATTCGGCTCGTAAGCTAAAGGTTATAGGCTGTGTTGATACCAGAAATCCAAACGATACGAGGTAGCGCCTTGTATAATCCTATATCATTACATAGTGTTTTATACAAAGGAAGTGTTGTATATGAGAGGTAGTATAATAGCAAACTACATAGACAGTGAATATAGAAGAAGAAAATTTTATGAGAACAAGAAGAGACAAAAGTGTATTATAGACGAAGAAAAGAAATGCAATATATGTAGTTATAGGCAAGTGTGTGAAAATAAGAAGGAAGATTATGAGAAGATGGACTAAACAATCTGCAGAAGAATATATCAAAAAATGTAAAGAAAAAGGTTTGAAATATTGGAGTGCAAAAGATTTCTTGAAGAATCATAGAACTATGCACGCTATAATAGGAGTTTAATAAGAAATATAGTAGATAAATATTTCGAGGTAAAAAATGAACATAGATAAATTAAATATAGAAACTATAAATATAAATGATTTAATACAATATAAAAACAATGCCAAAAAGCATCCACAAAAACAAATAGACAAAATAAAGAGATCTATTCAAGAATTTGGATTCAATGACCCAATAGCAATAGATGAAAATAACATGATAATAGAAGGACATGGAAGATATGAAGCACTAAAACAACTTGGCTATGAAAATGTAGAATGTATAAGACTAAATAATTTATCAGAAGAACAGAAAAAAGCATATATATTGGTTCACAATAAACTAAATATGGATACTGGATTTGATAACAAGTTATTGAATGAAGAATTATTCAGCATAGATAATATAGATATGTCTGATTTTGATTTTAAAATAGATTTTGACGATATATTTAAAGAAAACGAAAGACACAGAACAAATGATACATACAATTTAGATTTAATAGATATAGAAAATTCTTCAAATAATTTTTGGCAAATGCCTATTATAAAAAATAATAATTTTATTCCAGATAAGTTGATTGGATTTAATTATGCTAAAACAAGTAAAGAAAAGAATGCAGGAATACATTTTTATTTAGATGATTATCAATTTGAAAGATTATGGAATAATCCAGAAGAGTATGTTGACATATTAAAACAATATGAGTGCATATTAAGCCCTGATTTTAGCCTTTACATGGATATGCCGATGCCTATGAAGATATGGAATATATATAGAAGTAGACAAATAGGTCAATATTATCAAAATCAAGGAATTAAAGTAATACCTACATTAAGTTGGGCAGAGCCTGAAACGTTTAAATTTTGTTTTGAAGGAATACCACAAGGTAGCATAGTAAGTATATCAACAATAGGAGTTAAGAAGAATAAAGAAGCATTAAAGATATGGAAACAAGGAGTAGATGAGCTAATAAAACAAATTAAGCCATCTACTATTTTAATATATGGTGGTAAGATTGATTATGACTATGGAAATATAAAAGTAATATATTATGAAAATCAAGTAACAGAAAGGATAGAAAAAAAGTGGGAGGAAGAGGAGCAAGTAGCAACATAAGTAATAATATTTCTAAAAGTTTAGATAAAATAAGAGCGTTAAAAAAGGAAAATTTGATTGTTTTTGATAAAAATGGAAAGATAATATATACAGAGCTAGGGAACAATAAACATGTAGGTTACGAGAACATAAATTATAAAGACAAAATTGTTGCACACAACCATCCAGAAGGAGTGTATCCTTATCCAAGCCAAAAGGATTTTGAAACAATGGAAAAGAGTGGAATGGCACAAATGATAGTTGTATCTCAAAATTATAGTTATCATTATGAGATAAATAAAAAATATAAAGGATATGGAAGAGTAGGTTTATCCTACTTAATGAACCAAAACAATAGAAGACTTAGTGAAGGAAGAAAAAAAATAAATCAGCAAACATTTGAAAAAGCAAAAAAAGGTGGATATAAAAATAATCAAGAATATAAGCAAGATACAATAAAAAAGCAGACGCAGTATATGAATAGGGAATTAAAAAAGTTAGCCAAAAACAGCGGGTATAATTTGAAAATAACAAAAAAGATAACAAATTAGAAAATAAAAAGAATGAGTTTACTCTTAAAAATAAGGAAGTGATACAATGGCAAACGAACAAAATTTAAAACCACCAACCACGGAAGAAGCACGAGAAAGAGGAAGAAAAGGTGGAAAAGCAAGTGCAAAAAAAAGACAACAAAATAAAACATTTAAAGAGATAATAAGTAAGTTTTTAGATGGACAAGTATCAGATGAAAGATTAAAACAACAGATGATAGATTTTGGATTTGCAGATAAAGAGGTAAGTAATAAAAGTTGTGCCGTATTTGCGTTATGGAAAGAGGCAATAAAGGGAAATACTAAAGCATTTGAATTATTAAGAGATACAATAGGAGAAAAACCACAAGATAAAGTTAATATATCTGGAGAAGTTAATAATCCATTTTCAAGAATGACAACAGAAGAGTTGAGAAAGATATTAAATGAATAATAATATAAAAGAAGAGTTGAAAAAACAAGCACGTTTGGAATTAGCCAGACGTGATTTTTTTGAATATTGTAAATTAACTGCATCTGATTTTTACGAAGAAGAACGTAACTTTTTAAAAGATTTATGCTATCAATTACAAGATTTTTATAAGAGCGATGAAAAAGTATGCGTAATAAATATGCCACCAAGACATGGAAAGTCTAGAACAGCAGGAAAATTAGTAGAATGGATATTAGGAACTAATCCAAACGAAAAGATAATGACAGGATCATATAATGAAGATTTGTCAAGTTCGTTTGCCAAATCAGTAAGAGATACAATAGCTTCTGAAAAAACAGAAGGCGTAATCGTATATAATGATATATTTCCTAATACCAAGATTAAAGATGGCGAAGCTACACAAAAAAAGTGGGCATTAGCTGGAAGTAAGGTGTCAAATTATTTAGCAACGTCGCCAACAGGTACTGCAACAGGGTTTGGATGTACAATAATGATAATAGATGACCTCATAAAAAATGCTAAAGAAGCCTATAATGAAAATACATTAAAAAATCATATAGACTGGTTTAATAATACAATGTTATCAAGAACTGAAAATGGATTTAAATTAATAATCATTATGACAAGATGGTCTAGCAATGATTTGGCTGGCTATATATTAGACAATTATCCTAATGTAAGACATATAAATTATAAAGCAGTACAAGATGATGGTTCAATGTTGTGTAAAGATATATTAAGTAAAGAAGACTACGAGTTCAAAACAAAAAACATGAATAAAGACATTGTTTATGCTAACTACCAACAAGAGCCAATCGATGTGAAAAATAGATTATATACAGTATTTAAAACTTATGATAAGTTACCACCAGCACACTATATTATGAATTACACAGATACAGCAGATGAGGGCGACGATTACTTATGCTCAATAGACTATCAAATGTATAACAGTGAATATTATATCTTGGATGTTATTTATACACAAGAGCCAATGGAAGTGACAGAACCAGCAGTAGCAGAAATGATGACCAAAGATAATGTAGGAAATGCGAATATAGAAAGTAATAATGGTGGTAGAGGGTTTGCAAGGAATGTGCAAAAAGAGTTAAAGGAGTTAAAGAATACTCACACAAAAGTAAATTGGTTTCATCAAAGCGAAAATAAAATTGCAAGAATATTAAGTAATTCGACAGGAGTAATGAATAACATTTATTTTCCAATTAATTGGGAGGATAGATGGCCAGAATTTGCCAAACATTTAAAACATTATGTAAGAACAGGAAAAAATGAACATGATGATGCTGAAGATTGCTTAACGGGAGTGTATGAACATCCAAGACCAAATACAATACAATTCGGATATGTAAAGCCGGTATAGGAGGAAAACAATGATACAATGGAATCCAGAAACATTAGAAAATGAAAATAGTGTAGCACAAATATTAATGTTAGCAGACAAAGAATGGAATGCAAGAAAACAATTATATGAAAGAATAAGAAGAAAGACAGATAATTCTGAGCTAGTAAGTATAAATGATGAAAAAATAAAAGTAGCATTTGAAAATTATATAAATTCAATGGTAACTGGGTATTTTGCAGGAAAAGCACCAGTATATGATGTTGAAAAAATATCAGATCCAACAAAATTAAATATAATAAAGAAGTTACTTAATAAAATATTTAATACAGATGCAAACAAAGATGAAGAATTAAAAGTATTAATAGATTATATAAGCAAATATAATGATGATTCAACAGAGTTTTTTGATTTAGCATTTGAATATTTTGGAATGAGAGGGTGCTATGAAGTATTATACGAGAATGAAGAAAACGAAATAGTATATACTAAACAAAGTGCATTAAATACAATAGGAATATTTGATTATTCAACACCAGTAAAACAAATAGGCCAATTAAGAAAATGGACTGAAAGAGATAAAAATGGTGCAGATATAACAATAGTAGAATTAACAACAATAAATGGTAAAAGATACTATTCACCAACACCAAATGATTATGCAAAATTACAAGAAGATAAACAAAAATTTGAGAAAAGTAAATGGAACATGCTTCCTTGCATAGCAATAGAAAATGAAATGGGACTATCAAGCTTTGAATTGGTAGTCTCTTTAATTTGTGCTTATGAAAGAGTAATACAAAATAGTAGAAATACATTTCAATATAATGATGATGCAAAATTAAAAATAACAGGTTTTACGCCACAAAATGAACTAATGACAACAAAATTAGACGCAAAAGGGAATCCAGAATTAGATGAAAATGGACAACCAAAGCAGGTAGTTAATAAAGCAAGAGAAGAGGAAGACAAAGCTTTATTAAAAATGCAAGTATTCTATACTCCAGATAATACAGGAGATATTGCTTGGGTTGAAAAAAGTGTACAAGATACAGCACTGGAAAATCATAAGAAGACATTAATAGATTTAATAGCAATGATAAGTGGAGTACCAAATATAACAGATTTAGGATTTACAAATGCAGATAATGCTAGTGCATTAGATAGAAAATTCTTTACATTAGAGCAGATGATAACAGATGCTGATAAACACTTTAAACAAGCAATATTAAGAAGATGGGAAACAATCATAGACAGAATTAATAAAAGAAAACACAAATCCTATGATTTTAGAAGCATAAAAATAGAATTACAGAGAAATCTACCAACAGATAAGGATACAGAAACCACAAGAGCATTAAAATTAAGAGGATTGTTAAGCGATGCAAGTATAATTGATATGTTACCAGATGATTTAGATAGCAATTCAGAATTAGAAAAAGTAGATAAACAAAATGAAGAAAATATTCAAAAGAATTTACAACAAATGCAAATGATGGGACAAGCAGGAGTAGAGCAAGATAATAAAGAAAATAATAAAGATAACAAAGTAACAGATTTAACAGACACACAAAAAGCACAAAAACTAACAGCAGATAATAAGAAAGAACAAACTAAAGTAGTTAATAAACAAATCAATAAAGAAGAATAGAGGTGTTTTATATGTGGGAGCAACATGACAAATATGTAAAACAATTAAAACAACTATACAATAAAACATCAAGACAAACACAAAACAGATTACAAGAATTATTTGACACGTTTAATTTTACATCAGAGAATATCTATAATATTGCTGATAATAAGACTAAAAAAAGAATAAATACATATATAGAACAATGGAAAGAACAAGGCTTATTAAAGAATAATAGCTATTTTACTGTATTAGCAAACAATATTTATAAAAGAACAAGAGTAAATAATAGTGAAATATTAGAATTACTAGTTTATAGTGCATATATAGAAGAACAAAATAAACTTGAAGAACAAGAAAAACAAATAATGTATGAAGATGCAAATTATTACTATGAACAAGGCCAACAAGAAGTAAATAAAAAGAAAAAGCCATCAATATTAGCGATGGCTTTATTTCTTGCATTATTAGACCAACCAAATTATAGTGGCTTTAATTGGAAACAGTATATTGAAGCAACAATACAATATAATGCACAACAAATATATAAACAAGCAATTTTAAATATGCAACAACAAAAAGGCCTAGAAATTGATTCTAATGAGTTTCAAACAATAATACAAAGACAAAACAATCAAAAGATCAATATAAATAATGATAAGATATCAGGTGCAGCAGATTTGCAAATGATAGGACTAAATAATTTAGCCAAAGTTGAGGGAATAAAAGAAGTAACGGAAGATAATTCAAAAGTTAGATTTGTCGCAGTAGAGGACGAGTCAACAACGAAAATGTGCCAAAGCTTAGATGAACAAATATTTAATATAAAAGGTTATAATGAATTTACAAGATATTATGGAAATACTGCAAAAGAATTAGAACTAAAAAAATTCAAAATTTATGGGTTAGTCTTACGGTATAAATATGCCTCCCATAATGCGGGCATTATCATCATTGCAGAAGTACATTAGTATATCAAAACAATATGTCTAGAGAAGAATTAAACAGAAAATTAAATATGGAGTATCAAGATGTAACAACTAGGTTTTTAAAACGAAACAAAAAGCATTACAAAGTAGTAGAACAACAATATTATATTGATGAAAACGGCAATAAATATGCCGTTGATGGCAAAAGTGTACTAATGAAACATACAGAAAAAGAAAAAGAAGTCGCTAAAATATTAGGAGAAATATATGGAGGAAAAGTTAGGCTAATACCAGTTGTATTAAATCCACAAAATATAAAAACACCAGATTATATGATAGGAAATATAAAAATTGATTTAAAAGAACCAACAGGAAAATCTCGAACTACAATCTATGATTTATTCAAACACAAAAGTGGACAAGCTGATAACTTTGTAATAGATATACATAAGTCAGGATTAGATAGGACTGAAAGCATAGAACAAGCACAGCAATTATTTTATTCTAAACATAGAAGCTGGATAAATACTGTAATATTAATGGAAAACAACGAAATATTTAAAATATTAAAAAGAAGATAAAAAAAGAAGGTGGTGCAACCCAAAAGGGGGTCACATACCTTCAACAATAATATTATTAACTTAATTATACTATAAATTAGGTTAATAATCAATAGTTTATGCAAAAAAATATAAATTATTGCTAATTATCTTTTGAAATTCCGTTTAAAGCTTAAAAACAGAATTAAGTTTGT
>OKSD01001015.1_pt1 | contig 29494 bp, 26 predicted proteins | sample 1601221 | NCBI WGS metagenome assembly OKSD01 (sample SAMEA3541550, study PRJEB24748) | human gut metagenome | biome: human gut; feature: human-associated habitat; material: faeces | place: China | collected 2012
TTATCGCTTTTTGTCCCATCGCCCTTGGAGTCATCATCGTCATCGAGTTTGTCTGCAAGCTGATCGGAGCCAACCTGGTTCGTTTGATTCTAAGACTGTCTAACAAGAAGAAAGGCCCGACACCGTCACGAGCGCGCCGCTGCCCGGCGACACGCCCGCGAGCATGCTCGCAGCGTACACCGCGCCGCCGAACGCGGCCGACACGGCGAAAAACACCACCGTGCACCGCACGAGGTGCGCCTCCCCGCCGAAGGCGATGAGCGCCATGGCCGCGCCGAGCGCGAGCTTCATCATACCGTTTGCCAGCCAGCCGAAGCCGGGCAGGACCATGAGGGCGGCATACAGCGCGCCGATGAGCGCTGCGAGCGCGTACCGCCAGCGGCGCAGCACCACGCCGCACACGCGCGCGGAGACCAGCACGAGGCAGTAGTCGATCAGCAGATTCAGCCCGAATAGGCTGTCGAGATAGATGACGTCCATGGGGGTATCCTAGCACGCCGCGCGTGGGAAATTGCGCAAAAGCGGCCTGCCGGAAAACCTGACAGAAAGTCCATGCATCGCCGGGGCGGGAAATGCCGCAGAGCGTTGCTTTTGCGCGATCCGGCTGGTATAATGTTGCGTGATTTCAGAAAACCCGCACGCGCTCTGGCCGCGTGCGTAGAAGACCCCTTCAGGAGGCAGATCATGAAAACGAACAAACGGTTTCTGGCGCTGTGTCTGGCGCTGTTGCTCGTGTGCGCGGTGCTGCCGGCCCCGACGGCGCAGGGCGCGGATGTGCAGCCGGTGCTCTCGGCCGCGCTGGCGCATCAGGCGGCGGCCGTCCCCTCGCCGGGCTACGGCGACGAGTGGACGGTGCTGGGCCTGGCCCGCGGCGGGTATTTTGCCGTGGACAGCGACTATTTTGCGCGCTACTATGCAGACGTCGCATCCAAAGCACCGGAGCTCACGGCGGCGTCCGGTAAGGCCGGCGCACTCAACGCCTATAAATCCACGGACAATTCGCGCGTCATCCTCGCGCTGTCCGCCATCGGGCGCGACGCGACGCAGGTCGGCGGCTGCGACCTCACCGCGCCGTATACCGACTTTGCCTGGGTGCGCAATCAGGGCATCAACGGCCCGGTGTTTGCCCTGCTCGCGCTCGACAGCCGCAATTACCTGTCCGGCAGCGCGGTGCGCCGCCAGTGCGTGGATGCGATCCTCGCGGCGGAGCTCTCCGGCGGCGGCTGGGCGATGAACGGCGCGGCGGCCGATCCGGACGTGACGGCCATGGTGCTGCAGGCGCTGGCGGCGTACCGCGGGGAGGCGGCCGTTGCGGCGGCCGTGTCGCGCGGCGTTGATACGCTCTCTGCCATGCAAAACGGCGACGGCGGCTTCACCTCGTGGGGCTCTGCCAACGCCGAGAGCGTCGCGCAGGTTATCGTCGCCTGCACGGCGCTGGGCATCGACCCGGACACGGACAGCCGCTTCGTCAAAGACGGCGGCTCGGCGGTCGATGCGCTGCTGACGTTTTACGATGCGGGCGCGGCCGCGTTCCGCCACAAGGCCTCCGGCGGCGTTGACAGCCTCGCCACGGAGCAGGCGGTGTATGCGCTCGTGGCCGTCTCGCGCTTCCAGCGCGGGCAGAGCGGCCTCTATCAGGAGACAGACGCGCCCACGGTCGAAACGCCCGCCGAGCCCGACGAGCCGGTCGCGCGCGTGCTCTGCACGGCGGACGGCAGCGGCCTCATCCCGGCCGGATACCGCACGGTCGCCGTGTGCCTGCCGGATGCGGCGGCGGACAGCACGGTCACGTTTTCCGACGGGACGCAGCTGCTCTACAGCCCCGTGCTCTCTGAGCGCAGCGACACGCCGACGTGGGTCTGGCTCTTTGCGCCGGACGTGACGGATGATGCGCTCAACGACACGGCAAACTACACCGTGACGGAAGGTAAGGGGCCGGTGCTGACCGCCGGCGATGTGAATGCCGACGGCGTCATCAACGCGCAGGACGCGCTGAACATCCGCACGGCCTGCGCCGCCAGCACGGTCCCGGAGACGCAGCTGCTGCTGACGATGGACGTGGATCTTAACGGCCGCGTCGACGCGCAGGATGTGCGCGCGCTGGCCGACAGCTTTGTACAGAATACGGCGCTGCCCACGGCGCAGGAGGACGGACAATGAAGACTTTCTGGACGAAAAAGAACATTGCCATCGTGCTCGCCGTGCTGCTGGTCGCGGCGGTGGTGGTGCTGTGCATTGCCCTGCGACAAAAGAGCGTCGAGGACACCGAGCCCACGCTCACGCTCACGTGCCAGAGCGCGGACGCGGACGGCGCGTGCACGGTCGATGTCGTGCTCTCCGGTCTGCCGGACGGTGCGCACTACGAGGCGGCGAGCCTCGCCGTGGCCTTTGACCCGACGCAGATCACGTTTCTCGGCACGGCGGACGGGGACATCCCGCTCGTGATGGGCAGCCTGCCGGAGTGGGAGAGCGACTCCGAACGCGCCAACGAGACCGGCAGCGCGCGCGCCCTGTGCCTGCCGGAGGCGGGCGGTACACTCGCCACATCGACGGGCAGCGTGCTCGTGCGGCTGCGCTTTCAGCTTGCCGACGGTGTGGCGGAGGCGGCGCTGACGGTGTCGGACGCCGTGCTGGCCGCCGCAGACGAAACCGAGAGCCTTGCCACGACGACGGCCGCGCTCACGGTCGTGAATGCGACGGTGCAGCGTGGCTAAGCGGCGCGCGCTCGCGCTGCTGCTGTGCCTGCTGCTTTTGCTGTGCACGGCTTGCGGCGGGCAGGCGCAGGCGGATGCCGGTGCGCTGCACTGCACGGTGCGGATTGAGTGCAGCACGGTGCTCGCGCACATGGACGACCTGAAGACCGGCAAGGCGGACATCGTCCCGTCCGATGGCGTGCTCCTGCCGGAGACGACGGTCGCCTTTTCGGAGGGGGGCACGGTGTTTGACGTGCTGCAGCAGGTCTGCCGCGCGCAGGGCATCCACATGGAGTCGACTTGGACACCCGCGTACAACAGCGCCTATATCGAGGGCATCGGCAACCTCTACGAATTTGACTGCGGCGAGCTGTCCGGCTGGATGTACAGCGTCAACGGCGTCTGGCCGGATTACGGCTGCAGCGGCTACACGCTCCATGACGGCGACACCGTCGTCTGGAGCTATACGTGCGATCTCGGGCGCGACGTCGGCGCCCTGCAAGGAGAACCATGAACGATTCCTTCTCGGCGCTGCACCCGGCGCTGACCTTTTGCTATTTTGCGGCCGTGCTGCTGCTGACGATGCTCGTGCTGCACCCGGTGTTTCTGGCGCTGAGCCTGCTGGGCGCGCTGGGCTACTGCGCGGTGCTGCGCGGCTGGCGCAGCCTGGGGCGGACGCTCGGCTGGCTCGTGCCGTTTCTGGTACTGATGGCGGCGCTCAACGCGCTGCTGAACCACGCGGGCGTGACGATGCTGTTCTACCTGCCGAACGGCAACCCCGTCACGCGCGAGGCGCTGTGCTACGGCGCGGCCGCGGCGGCGATGTTCGCGGCCGTGATTTTGTGGTTTCAGTGCTGCAATGTCGTCATGACGGCGGAAAAATATCTGTACGTGTTCGGCAGTGCGCTGCCGGGCGTGTCGCTGCTGCTGAGCATGGCGCTGCGGTTCGTGCCGAAATTTTCCGCGCACATCCGCTCTGTGCGCGCGGCGCAGGCGTCGCTCGGCTGCGGCACGCGCGAGGGCAGCGCGTGGCAGCGGCTGAAAAATGGCGCGCGCATTTTGTCCGTCACCGTCTCGTGGGCGCTTGAGAGCGGCATCACGGCGGCGGACTCCATGAAGAGCCGGGGCTACGGCGCCGGCAGAAGAACGTATTTCGGCAATTACCGCTTCACCCGGCGCGACGGCGTGCTCAGCGCCGTGCTTGCGCTCGCACTTGCGGGCGTGTGCGCGGGCGTCGGCTGCGGCGCGCTGTATGTGCGCTACTACCCGTCGATCCGCATCGGCGGCAGCGGCGTGCTCGGCGCGGTGTGCATGGCGTGCTTTGCGCTGCTGTGCTTTCTGCCGCTGCTGCTTGATGGAAAGGAGGCGCTGACATGGCGTCGTTTGCGCTCGAACATCTGACGTTTACCTATCCGGGCCAGACGCGCCCGGCGCTGAGTGACCTCACGCTCACGATCCCGGAGGGGGCGGTCACGGTCCTCTGCGGCGAGAGCGGCAGCGGGAAATCCACCCTCCTGCGCCAGCTCAAGACCTGCCTCACGCCGCACGGCACTGTCAGCGGCGCGGTGCGCCTTGGGGACGCGCTCCTAAAGGGCATCCCGTTTGCCGAGCAGGCGCGGCGCATCGGCTTCGTGCTCCAGCACCCGGACGACCAGATCGTGACGGACAAGGTGTTCCACGAGCTGGCGTTCGGGCTCGAGAGCCTTGGGTGCGAGGAAAAAACCATGCGCCTGTGCGTCGCCGAGATGGCGAGCTACTTCGGCATTGCCGACTGGTTCGACCGCGACGTGGCCGCGCTCTCCGGCGGCCAGAAGCAGATGCTCAACCTCGCGTCCGTCGTGGTCATGCGGCCGGACGTGCTCATTCTGGACGAGCCGACGAGCCAACTCGACCCCATCGCGGCGAGCACCTTTCTGCACACGCTGCGCAAGCTCAACGAGGAGCTGGGGCTGACGATCCTGCTGTCCGAGCAGCGGCTGGAGGAGGCTGTGCCGCTGGCCGACCACCTCATCGTGCTCGAGCAGGGGCGGCTGCTGGCCGCCGGCGCGCCGCAGGAGGTGGCGGCCGCAGTGCGCGGCCACGCGATCTTTTCCGCCATGCCCACGGCGGCACGCATCGCCGCCGCCCTCGGCGAGACGGAGTGTCTGCCGCTCACCGTGCGCGCGGGCAGAGCGTATCTGGGGCGCTTTGCTCCGCACCCGATGCCGGCCGCGGCGCCCGCGCCCGTGGACACGCCCCCGGTGCTGACCGTGCGCGACGGCTGGTTTCGCTACGCGCAGGGCAGCGCGGACGTGCTGCGCAATTTCTCGCTCACGCTGCGCCCGGGCGAGCTCTACGCGCTCACCGGCAGCAACGGCAGCGGCAAGACGACGGCGCTCGGCGTGCTCTCCGGACGGCTGCGGCTGTACCGTGGCAGCGTGTATCTCGACGGGAAGAAGCAGCGCGCGCTCCAGCCCCTACGCGACGGCATCGCCGCCGTGCCGCAGGATCCGCGCACGCTCTTCGCGGCTGACACGGTGCGCGCCGATCTCGCATCGCTCGGCAGGGACGCCGCGCTGGTGGACACGGTCGTGCGGCAGATGGCGCTCGCGCCGCTGCTCGACCGGCATCCCTTTGACCTCTCCGGCGGCGAGCAGCAGCGCGCCGCGCTGGAGGCCCTGTCCGGCGGGCAGAAGCAGCTTTTGAATCTGGCCTCCGTCATGGCGCTGCAGCCGCGCGTGCTGCTGCTCGACGAGCCGACGAAGGGCATGGACGGCGCGTTCAAAGAAGAATTCGGCGCGCTTTTGCGCGCGCTCTGCGCGCAGGGCGCGGCCGTATGCGTCGTGAGCCACGATGTGGAATTCTGCGCGCAGTATGCCGACCGCTGCGGCCTGCTCTTTCGCGGCGAGGTCGTGACGGAAAACGCCGCGCGCGCCTTTTTCTCCGATCATTATTTTTACACCACGGCGGCCGCGCGCATCGCGCGTGAGGCCGCGCCCGGCGCGGTGCTGTGCGGGGAGGTCGTACAATGTCTCACCGACTGACGCGGCGCACCTGGGCCGCGCTCGGCATCCTGCTCGTGGCGATCCCGGCGCTGATGGCGGTGTTCGTGTGCGTGTGGGACGAGCGGAAGTACTACCTCACGTCGCTGCTGCTCGTGGGGCTGATGTTCGTGCCGTTCGTGCTGCGGTTTGAAGGCCGCAGACCGCAGGCGCGCGAGCTCGTGCTGCTTGCAACGATGACGGCGCTGGCCGTGGCCGGGCGCGCGGCGTTTTACTGGCTGCCGCAGTGCAAGCCCGTGTGCGCGATCGTGATCCTCACGGCCGTGGCCTTCACGCCGGAGGCGGGCTTTGTCACCGGCGCAGCGGCGGGCCTGATCTCAAACTTTTTCTTCGGTCAGGGGCCGTGGACGCCGTGGCAGATGCTCGGCTTCGGGCTCGTGGGCTTTCTCGGCGGCGTGCTGTTTGCCGGGCGGAAGGTACGGCTTGTGCCGCTGCTGCTCTACGGCTTTTTCTCAGTGCTCATCGTCTACGGCGTGCTGCTCGATACGGCGAGCATGCTCATGTACAACGCCGTGCCCTCGTGGCAGCTGTGGCTTGCGACCTGCGCATCGGGGTTTGTATTTAACCTCATCCACGCGGGTGCGACGGCCGTGTTTCTGCTCCTGCTGTATCAGCCGCTATTGCGTAAACTCGCGCGTGTGAAAGAAAAGTACGGACTTCTGGAATGAAAAACCTCCGCATCCGATCGGATGCGGAGGTTTTTGCATGCATTTCATGCCTGCTGCCAGAGCAGGCGGTTGTCGTCAAAGACGGCGCGGAGTCTGCCGCTGTCCTTCAGCCACGCGAGATAGGAGCGCACTGTGCTGCCGACGAGCACGTACTGCTCAAAGTTCATCACGAGATCAAAGCGCCGGAACAGCTGCTGCAAGACCGCCTCGAACGTCTGCGGTTTCTGGCAGAGCTCCGTGATGATGTCCGCGATCTCGAGCACCTTGTCGATGTTGTACTGCGCGAGCGGGGCGATGTCCTCCGTGGCCGCGGCGTGCGCGGGCACGAAGGCACGGGCGGTGAGCGTCTTGACCATTTCGAGCGTGTTCAGGTAGGCTGCAACGTCGTAGAGGAAGCCAATCTGGTACTTTTCCAGCGTTTCCCGGCTCGACAGGCAGTCGGCCAGATACACCACGTCGTCCGGCGTGCGAAAGCCCACCATGTCGAAAAAGTGCCCCGGCAGCGGCAGCAGTTCGAACCCCTCCGGCAGGCATGCCTGGGTCAGCTCCTGCGCGTCGCTGGGCTTGGCCATGAGGAACTTGTGCTGCAGCTCCTTCGGCGGATAGCCGCCGTAGAGAAACGACGGCTCGAGCACCGGGTGGCGCGTGAAATCGCACTCGATGCCGGGGGCGTAGACCTTGCAGCCGGTCTGGTTTTGCAGGTACTGGTTGCCGCCGATGTGGTCGGCGTTGGAGTGCGTGTTGTAGATGGCGGTCAGGTGCCAGCCGTTGGCGTCGAGGATCTGGCGCACCTTGCGCCCGGCCTCCTTGTCGTTGCCGCTGTCGATGAGGCAGACGTCGGTGTCGTTCAGGCGCACGAGGCCGATCTTGGCCGGGCTCTGGATGTAGTAGCTGTTTCCGGCCACCTGGGTCAGTTCATACATGGCGGTGTCCTCCCTTGTCAGACGGTGTGTTTGCGGATGAGCGGCTCTACCCGTGCTGCCAGCTGCGCGAGCGCGCCCGGCTCGAACGGGGAGCGGAAGCCGGCCTCGGCCAGCAGATCCGTCCAGAGCTTTTCGCCGCCCTGCTGCGACAGATGCAGGTAGCGGGCGAAGGCGTCGTCATAATCGTCCTGCGACGCGAGCAGGAACTGGAACGCCGCCGTCTGCGCCAGACAGTAGTCGATGTAGTAAAACGGCGTCTCGTAGATGTGCATCTGGTACTGCCAGCGTGTGCCGCGCTCGAGATACGGGATGCCGCTCTGGTCGATGTACGGGCGGTATTTCGCCTCCAGCTCCAGCCAGACGGCGTTGCGCTCGGCCGGGGTAAGGCCGGGCTCGGCATAGACGCGGTGCTGGAATTCGTCCACCATCGTGCCGTAGGGCAGGAAGCTGAGCGCATCGAGCGCGTGCTGGAAGCGGTAGCGCTCCGCGTCGCCCGCCTTGGGGAAGAAAGCGTCGAGATACGGCCAGGCGAAAAACTCCATGCTCATCGAGTGCGTCTCGGCGGTCTCCATGCCGCCGCAGCCGAGCTCCAGCGCGAAGCGGTTGTCCGCGATCAGGTAGGCGTTGAGCGCGTGGCCGGCCTCGTGCGTCACGACGTCCACGTCGCCGGACGTGCCGTTGAAGTTTGCGAGGATGAACGGCTGCCGGAATTTCGGGAACTCCGTGCAGTAGCCGCCGCCCCACTTGTTCGGGCGGGACTCCACGTCGAAGGCCTCGTTTTCGCACATCATGCGGAAAAATGCGCCCGGCACGTCGCCCATGGCATCGTACATCTTCTGCGCTGCCGCAAACAGGTCGTCCTTGCCGCAGGGCGTCGGGTCGCCGCCGGGGGTGAAAAATTCGTTGTCGTAGAGCCGGAACGTGTCGATGCCGAGACGCTTCGCGTTTTCCAGCCGCAGCCGGGACACGACCGGCACGATGTCGCGCACGATGTTCTCGCGGAAGGTCTGCACGGCCTGCGCGTCATAGCACATGCGCTCCATGCGGCAGTAGCCGAGCTCGATGAAGTTTTGATAGCCCATCTTTTTGGCCATCCGGTCGCGCACGTGCACGAGCCGGTCAAAGATATCGTCGAGCTGCGCGCTGTGCGCTTCCAGCGTCGTGCCGAGCGCTTCGTAGCACGCCCTGCGCGTGGCGCGGTCGGCGCTGCGTGCGTATTTCATCAGCATCGGCCGCGGCAGCTGCTCGCCCCGGAAGGGGAAGAGCATGCCCGCCATGAGCTGGGCGTATTCGCTCACGAGCTTGTTCTCCTCGACCATGTCGTCGATGATCTCCGGCGACATGCTCCGCCGCTGCAGCTCCATGCTGCGCAGCAGGATCGGCGAGAGCGCCGTCTCGAGTTCTTTTCGAAACGGGCTGTCGAGCACGGCGGAGGTGTACTGCAGCGTGAGATTTTCGACCTCCGGGCCGATCTCGTCGTAGTAGTCCTTTTCCGCCAGATAAAACGGGTCTACGGTGTTGATCGTGTAGCGCATGTACGACAGCGACTGCGCCGTGGCGTACTCCGTCGTGAGCGAGAGATATTCCGCCCGCGCGGCGAGAATTTCCTCGACGCTCTGCGCTGCCTTTACGCGCTCGATCACGCGCTGCAGGCCATCGGTCATTTCCTCGCGCGTCACGCGCCGGTAGGGGAGTTCGGATACTTTCATGCTTGCTCCTTTCCAAGTTCCGCGGCCTCGGGGTCCGTGCGCAGGGTCTGCCGGGCGAAGGCGAGAAACCGCTTCGCCGCCGGGGACAGCTCCTCCGGCGCGGGCGCGGCGATGCCGATCTCGGCATACTGCGGCGGATCGACCGGGAGAATCACGATGCCGGTCGTGTCCCAGCCGCGGGTGATGAGTTGGTTGTTCAGGCTCACGCCGAGACCGGCCTGCACCATGGCAAAGGTGGCGCGGCTGTCCACAGTCGTGTAGCGGACGTTCGGCGTGATGCCCGCGTGGGCGAACACGCGCGCGTTGTCCGTGTCCTGGTGCATATAGGTCGCAATGGTCGGCTCGGTCGCAAACGCCGCGAGCGGGAACGTCCTGCCTCCGGCCAGCGGGTGCTCCGGCGGCAGCCACGCGACCATGGGGTCGGCGTACAGCGGGATCCAGTCAAAGTCGCCCTCGCGGAAGCTCGTGATGCAGAAGTCGGCCGTGTGCTCGCACACGGCGCGCGTGAGTTGGCTGCTGTTGCCCTGCAGGACCTGCACCTCGATGCCGGGGTAAACTTCACAAAAGCGGGCGATGCAACGGCTGAGCCAGCCGTAGTACGCCCCGTAGACGCAGCCGACGGCGATCGTGCCGGTCTCGACGCCGCGGATCTCGGCTGCCTGCGCGTCGAGCAGACCGCTCCAGTGCGTCAGCTCCCGCAGCGTCGGCAGCAGCGTCCGGCAGGCGCGCGTCGGCTGCACGCCGCTGTGCGAGCGGCTCAGCAGCGGGAAGCCCAGCTCCTGCTCGAGCGCCGCCATCATCCGGCTCAGGCCGGAGGGGGTATAGTCCAGTTTTTCCGCCGCCGCCGAGAGGCTCCCGGCTTCGAGCACGGCCAGCAGTGCGCGGCATTTTTCCGTGTCCATAAGCTGCCTCCGTCCTTGCAGATTCCGCAAGGAACCGTTGAAACATTGTCTCTTTACGCAATGATATAACCGTGGTATCGTTTCGTCAAGACATTTTCGGGAGGAATACGGATGAAGACCCGGACCATGACGCGCACGCAGGCGGAGCTGCTGCTGGCGGCGGTCATCATTGCGCGCAGCACATCGTATGTGCTTACAAAAGTCGGCTTGCAGGACATGGGCAAATTCACGCTGCTGGCGGTGCGGTTTTTGCTGGCGTTTGCATTTCTGGCGGCGCTGTTCCGGCGGCTGCTGCAGATCGACCGGCGCACGCTGCTGAGCGGTCTTGCCATGGGCGGCATCTATTTTTGCGTCATGACGGCGGAGCTCACGGCACTGAAAACCGTGGAGACCTCTACCGTGTCGTTCGTGACGAACACGGCCGTCGTCATCGTGCCGCTCATTCAGGCGGCGCTCAGCCGCCGCTGGCCGGATCGCCGTGTGCTGTTCGGCGCGCTGGCGTGCCTGCTGGGCGTGGCGCTGCTGACGCTGCGCGGCGGTCTCACGTTCACGCCGGGCGTCGGGTACTGCATTCTGGAGGCGTTTTTGTATTCGACGGCCATTCTCGTGACCGACCGGCTCACGCACGCCGGAGCGGACCCCCTGCTGTCCGGTGTGGTGCAGGTGGGGTTTCTGGGCGCGCTGGCGCTGATCGCGTCGTTCCTGTTCGAGACGCCGCACTTGCCCGGCAGCGGCACGGAGTGGCTGGTCGTGCTGGCGCTGGCACTCGTGTGCAGCGGCTTTGGCTTCACGCTCCAGCCGGTCGCGCAGAGCGGGACGACGGCGGACCACGCAGCGCTGTTTTGCGCGCTCAATCCCTTCGTTGCGGCAGCGCTGGGCGCGGTGTGCTTTCACGAGCACTTTGGCATTGCGGGCCTGCTCGGCGGCGCACTGATCCTGGCAGGGATCGTCGTGTCCTGCTGGCCGCAGAAAACCGGCGGCTGAAAAACAGAAAACGCCCCGGGTGCATCGCATCCGGGGCGTTTTCCTATTTATTTTTCGTTCTGCGCCTGATAGGCACGCACGTAGGTCACGAGCGTGTCAACGGTTTTCTCGATGCCGAGCTTGCCGCTGTTGACGACGAGGTCATAGCCGCGCGCGTCGCCCCACTTCGTGTCGCAGTAGTAGTTGTGGTAGGCCTTGCGGTCGCGGTCGACGCGGCGCATCTCCTGCGCCGCCTGATCGGCCGTGAGGGATTTTTCCTCCATGAGCCGCCGACGCTTCACGTCGGGCTTGCCGGCGATGAACAGGTGCACGGCGTTCGGATTGCTGCGCAGGATGAAGTCCGAGCAGCGGCCGAGCACGACGAACGACTCGCCGCTGTCGGCAAGCTCCTGAATGTGCTCGAACGTCTCGTGTGCGAGGGCATCCTCCGGCGCGTTGAAGTTCTCGCCGATGCGGCGCGACCACAGCAGGTGCACCGGCTTCTCGTCATAGCGCGCGGCGTCCTCGGCGTTGAAGACACTGGCCAGCAGCAGCTCCTTATCATAAAACGCGATGCCGAGCTGTTTGGCGATCTGTTCGGCGATGTACTTGCCGCCGCTGCCGTGTTCACGGCCGACGGTCACGATGATCTGTTTCACGATGCGTTACCGCCTTTCTGATGTAAAATTACAGGTATCTCAGGAACAGGCATCCCAGCGAGACCGCAATGACCAGCACGGTGGCCGGGACGCAGTATTTGCAGTATTTGCCCCAGCTGATGGGGTGACCACTCTTGGCCGACACGGACGTGGCCACGACGTTGGCCGACGCGCCGATGGGCGTGGCGTTGCCGCCGAGGTCGGTGCCGAGCGACAGCGCCCAGGCGAGCACGGACAGATCCATGCCCTGCGTCGCCGCAATGGACTGCACGACCGGGACCATGGTGGCCGCGAACGGAATGTTGTCGATCAGTGCGCTGCACACGGCCGACAGCAGCAGAATGATGAGGATGACGACCTTGATGCTGCCGCCGCTGATGTTGGAGATGAACTGCGCGATGAGCTTGAGCACGCCGGTCTGCTCCAGGCCCGCGACGGAGATGAACAGGCCAATGAAAAACAGCAGCGTCTTGTAGTCCACACCGCGGAGGACTTCCTTCACGGCGGCGCCGCCGTTGGTAAACACGGTCACGAGCAGCGTCAGGCACGCGACGATGACGCCGATGCACGAGACGGTCAGGCCGGTCTGTGCGTGCGTCACGAGCAGCGCGACCGCGATGAGAAACACGATCACATCCGCGACGAACGCCTTGCGGTTGGCGATGGCGGTCGCCGGAGCGGGGCAGACGGCGTCGGCCGGGCGGGCGGCCTCGCTCGCCTTGAGCGGCTTGCGGAAGCACAGCCAGAAGAAGATCAGCACGAACACAAAGCAGATGCCGATGATGACGCCGGTGTTTTTAATGAAGTCCGTGAAGGTATAGCCGAGCGCGGTGCCGATGATGATGTTGGGGGGATCGCCGCACATGGTGGCAGCGCCGCCGAGGTTGGCGCAGAAGACTTCCGACAGGATCATCGGGACAGGGTCAAAGCACAGGATCTGTGCCAGCTCCAGCGTGACGGTCGCAAGAAACAGCACGACCGTGATGCTGTCGATGAACATGGCCAGAAACGCGGACATGGCCATGAAGCACAGCAGCAGCGGCACGACGTGGTAGTGCGCGAGCTTTGCCAGCGACAGGCACAGCCAGCGGAAGAAGCCGGATTTGCCGAGGCCTTCGACCATGATCATCATACCGGTGATGAAGAAGATGGTCGACCAGTTGACGCCGGAGCTTGCGCTCTCCGAAGCGCCGTACCAGAAGTCGGCGCGGAAGATCGCACCGAGGTTCAGAGCATTTTTGATCGCGTCCCAGCTGTGCATGCAGATGCCGAACACGACCACGAGCACGAGGGCTGCACTGCCAAGGGTGACATACTGGCGCTCGAATTTGTCCATGATGATGAGCGCAAACATGCCGACGAAGATGACAGCCGCAAGGATTTGAGCAGTCATGGAAAGACCTTCTTTCTTGCTTGAAATTTGCGGGGAGTGCCGACGCAGAGGCATCGAAGAAAGAGGGTTGCTTCGCGGTGGTGTTCTTCCCCAACAGGAGAGGAATTTTAGCGCGCTCGATGGCAAAAGTCAAGGGCTTTTCGCAAATCTGAGCGGGTTCTTATCAGACTTTTCAATGCTTGATATTACAGGCATTTATAGGCGATGATCGTCGCGCCGCCCTTGCCCTCATAGCGCTTGATCTGATACTTGTTCGGGAAGGCGGCCAGCAGCTCCGGCAGCTTGCTGTAGCCGTAGGCGCGCACGTTGAAATCGGGCTTGACGCGCTTGATGTACAGCCCCGAGGAGCTGACGTTGACAAAGCCGTCGGCGTCCTGATACTTCTCGGACGCGATGTGCAGCAGGTTGTGGATCTCGCCGATATTGGGCTTTTTCGGTTCCGGCTCGGGTTCGGGTTCCGGCGTCGGCTCCGGCTCGGCGGAAGGCGCGGCTTCGGCAGCGGGCTTTTTCGTGCTGCGGGTGGTCTTTTTCGTCTTGCGGGCGGGCTTTTTGGCCGCGGGCTCTGCGGCGTGCTCGGCGGCTGCCGGCTTTTCGTCTGCCTTGGACAGGTAGTCGATGAGGATGAAGTCGTCGCACGCATTTTTGAACGACTCCGGCGTCGTCGTCACGCCGGCGCCGATGATGTACAGGCCCGACTCGCGCAGACGGATGGCCAGCGGCGTGAAGTCGCTGTCGCTCGACACGAGCACGAGCGCGTCATACATATTGTTGTGCAGCAGATCCATGGCTCCGATGACCATGGCGATGTCGGTCGTGTTTTTGCCGGCAACGTAGTCAAACTGCTGCTCGGCGCGGATGGCGAGGCGCTTGAGCTCCGGCTCCCAGTTTTTCAGCGAGTCCTTGCGCCAGTTGCCGTAGGCTTTTTTCACGACGATGCGGCCGTAGGCCGACACCTCGTGCAGCACGGCCTCCAGCTTGGACAGCTGCGTGTTGTCCGCGTCGATGAGCACGGCGATTTTCTGGAAATTTTCCATAGATATTACTCCCAAACCGCCCCGTGGGCGGTGATTTTTTCTCCATTATAACGTTTTTGCGCGCAAAATGCAACGAAAGCGGGGATCATGCCCCGCTTTCCCTGCGCGCCCTATGCGCCCTCGTCCGCGGCCGCCGGGCACTGGCGGCCGTTGGGGTCGATGCTCGTGTCGCCGGGGAGGATCATCTGCGAGATCGGGATGATGGAATACCCGTCGGCGATGAGCGCCTCAATGATCCCGGCCAGTGCCTCCGGCGTGTGCTCGGCCGCGTTGTGGAACAGCACGATGCTGCCCGGCTGCACGCGCGTGAGCACGCGCGAGGTGATCTCGTCGCTGCTCAGGCCCTTCCAGTCGAGGGAATCGACGTCCCACTGGATGACGTGCATGCCCAGGCCGTTGATGGTGCTCACGACCGTGTCGTTGTACTCCCCGTAGGGACAGCGAAACAGCGTCGGCCGCGTACCGGTGACGGCCTCAATTTTATCGGCGCAGGTGTTGACCTCCGTCTGGATCTGCTCGGCGCTCAGCTGCGCCATGTGCGGGTGCGTGGACGAGTGGTTCATGACCTCGTTGCCCGCGTCTGCGAGCGCCTTGACCGACTCCGGATATTTGTCCACCCATTCGCCCACGACGAAGAAGGTCGCGTGGACGTTGTACTTGTTGAGGATGTCGATGAGCATCTGCGTGTCCTCGTTGCCCCAGGCCGCGTCGAATGACAGACTCACGACGCGGTCGTCGCGCTGCACGCTGTAGATGGGCAGCACGCGCTTGGCCGCGCTCACGCCCACGATCGCGGGGCTGTTGACCGCCCAGAACATGAGCGCGATGGCCAGCACCATCGCGCACACGCTCAGCAGTTTCCGGTGTTTTCTGACGGCTTGCCGCACTTTGTACATTGCACCACCTCCGGCTTTCTGCCTTCATCCTATGAGCAGGGGGTGCGCGGTATGCGCCGATTGGTTTACATAACTTTTGCCCATGCGCAGAAAAAACGCCCGCACACGAAACGGTGTGCGGGCGCAAACGCTCAAAACAGGCCGGTGATGCGGCCGTCGTCATCGACGTCGATGTTTTCGGCGGCCGGGACTTTCGGCAGGCCGGGCATCGTGAGCACGTCGCCCGTGAGCGCGACGAGAAAGCCCGCCCCGGCGGACACGGTCACGCTGCGCACGGTCACGGTGAAGCCCGCGGGCGCGCCGAGCAGCGCAGGGTCGTCCGACAGGCTCGCCTGCGTCTTGGCGATGCACACCGGCAGGCCGCCGAAGCCGAGCGCCTCCAGCTCGCGGATCTGTCTGCGCGCGGCGGGCAGGATCTCCGCGCCCGCGCCGCCGTAGACCCGGCGCACGACAGCCGTGATCTTTTCCTCGACCGGTGCGTCGAGCTCGTAGGCAAAACGGAAACGGTTCTCCGTTTCGCACAGGCGCACGACCTCGCGCGCGAGCGCCTCGCCGCCGCGGCCGCCGTCGGCCCAGACGGTGGACAGCACGACGTTGATGCCCAGCTCCCCGCACAGCTCCGTCAGCAGTGCGATCTCGCGGTCGGTGTCGGTGGGGAAGCGGTTGATGGCCACGACGCACGGCAGGCCGAACGTGTCGCGGATGCAGCGCACATGGTGCAGCAGGTTCGGCACGCCGCGGCGCAGCGCGCCGAGATCCTCCGTGCCGAGTTCATTCAGCGCCAGACCGCCGTGCATTTTCAGCGCGCGCACCGTCGCCACCACGACGGCGGCGTCCGGCCGCAGCCCGGCGAGCCGGCACTTGATGTCCAGAAACTTCTCCGCGCCGAGATCCGCGCCGAAGCCGGCCTCCGTCACGGCGTAGTCGCAGCGGTGCATGGCCATGCGCGTGGCGAGCACGCTGTTGCACCCGTGCGCGATGTTGGCAAACGGCCCACCATGCACGAACGCCGGCGTGCCCTCGAGCGTCTGCACGAGGTTGGGCTTGAGCGCGTCGCGCAGCAGCGCCGCCATCGCGCCCACGGCCTTGAGGTCGCGCGCCGTGACGGGTCGGCCGTCATACGTGTAGCCCACGATGATGCGGCCCAGCCGCGCCTTCAGATCGGCCATGGACTCTGCCAGGCAGAGTACGGCCATGATCTCGCTGGCGGCCGTGATGTCAAAGCCGTCCTCGTGCGGCACGCCGTTGGCCCTGCCGCCGAGCCCGCCGACGATGCAGCGCAGCTGCCGGTCGTTCATGTCCACGCAGCGCCGCCACGTGATGCGCCTCGGGTCGATGCCGAGGGCGTTGCCCTGCTGGATGTGGTTGTCGAGCATGGCGGCGAGCAGGTTGTTCGCCGCGCCGATGGCGTGAAAGTCGCCGGTGAAGTGCAGGTCGATGTCCTCCATCGGCACGATCTGCGCGTAGCCGCCGCCGGTCGCGCCGCCCTTGCGCCCGAACACCGGGCCGAGCGACGGCTCGCGCAGCGCGACGGCCGCGTCCTTCCCGATGCGGCGCAGCGCGTCGGCCAGACCGATGGTCGTGGTCGTCTTGCCCTCGCCGGCGGGCGTGGGCGTGATGGCCGTGACGAGGATCAGTTTGCCTTTTCCGCGCGGCGGCTGCCCGAGCACGGACAGGGCCACCTTCGCCTTATGGCGGCCATACGGCTCTATATCAGCATCGTCGATGCCGACGGTGCGTGCAATGTCACAGATCGGCTGCATCGTGCAGCGCTGGGCGATCTCCAGATCGCTTTGATATCCCATGTAACCCCTCCCTTGGATGCGTGTACCCTTTATCATACCTGACGGCGGCGGGTTTGTAAAGCTTGACGCGGGGTGGATTTTCCGCTATCATGGGCCGGATGATGAGGTGATGACCATGCAGTATCTCTGCGCGCCGATGGAGGGCGTGACCGGCGACCTGTTCCGGCAGGCGCAGCGGCAGACGTTCCCCGCGGCGGACAGCTACTATACGCCGTTTCTCTCGCCGACGGCGAACCGCACGTTTTCCCCGCGCGAGCTGCGCGAGATCGAGCCTGCGCACAACGCGGGTATCCGTGTCGTGCCGCAGCTCATGGGCCACTGCGCCGAGGACTTTCTCTGGATGGCGGGGCAGCTCGCTGATATGGGCTACGACGAGGTGAACTTCAACCTCGGCTGCCCGTCGAACACCGTCACGGTGAAGAAAAAGGGCGCAGGTCTGCTCACGGAGCCGGATCTGCTGCGGCGGTTTTTCGACGCCATGTTTGCCGCCTGTCCGCTGCCGGTGTCGGTCAAGACGCGGCTCGGCAAGACGACGGCGGAGACATTCCCCGCGCTGCTGGAGCTGTATAATGACTACCCGATCTGCGAGCTGATCGTGCACCCGCGCGTGCAGGCCGACCAGTATCACGGCCACCCGGATCTCGACATGTTTGCCTACGCGCTCGCGCACAGCCGCGCCCCGGTGTGCTACAACGGCGATTTGTTCGACGCTCCGGCCGTGCGCGCGTTTCAGGCGCGCTTTCCGACGGTGGAGCGCATCATGCTCGGCCGCGGGCTGGCCGCCAACCCCGGCCTTATCGGCCAGCTGCGCACGGGTGTCGAGCCGACGGCGGCGCAGTTCCAGGCGTTTCATGACCGGCTCTATGCGGCCACGAGCGCGCGCATTCCCGACCGGCGCGCGCTGCTGTTTCGCATGAAGGAGGCGTGGCGCTATCTCGGCTGCAGCTTCGCGGATGCCGAGCGGCCGCTGCGCCGCATCCGCAAGGCGCAGGACATGATAGAGTACGAGAGCGCGGTGCGCCAGCTCTTCGCGTCCTGCCCGGTGCGGGAGAATGCGGGCTATTTTGTCTGAAGATGCAGATATCCCCGGCAGCCATGCTGCCGGGGATATGTTTTTGTGTTCAGTTCTGGCTGTACCAGTCGCCGCCCGGCTGCGGGCCAGGGTTCGGCTGCCAGCCGTTGGGGGCACGGTCGCCCATGCTGCGCGGCAGGCTGCGGTAGAACGCGGCGTGCGACACGGTCATATACGGCGTGAGCCAGAGATAGCCGATGCCGGCGGTCAGCGTGGCCAGCAGCGCCCAGCCGATAAAGCTCAGGTCAAGGCAGAACAGGTCGCCCTTGCGCCCGTCCATGAGCGCCTTGGAGCGCTCGATGGCCTCCGTGGCCTGCATGCCCGGATTTTCGGCCATGATGTACGTCGCCATGGAGTAGCGGTAGGCGGCGACGATGCCGGGAATGACAAACAGCAGCGACCATGCGATCACCTTGAGCGTGATGAGCAGATTGAGCACGAAGGCGTTGCCGAAGATGTCAAAGCCGGAAAACAGATCCTCAAACTGTGCCTGCTCGCCGTCGACCAGCTTCAGGCAGAAGCGGTTGTGGCCGATGGAGACGCTGCCGCCAATGACGAACTGCGCCAGTGAGACGATCCCGGAGACGGGGAGAAACACGCGCAGCGCGTGGCGCAGGGCCTCGGGATAGTACTGCGTCAGGTCGTCCCCGTTGACGGTGAGGCTAAATGACGGGGTGAAGCTGCTGCTCGTCCCGCCGAGAATGCTCGCCAGCAGCGTCACGCCGACGGCGAGCCACCAGTAATTTTTCAGCGCGCGGCGGGCCATGCCGCGGTAATCGGATGCGGAATACATAGGCGTTCTCCTTTCTGCCCTTACCAGGGCGTGCGGGTCTGCCCGTGCACGAGGTAGGCGTGCTCGGCCAGCTCCGCGAGCGGGCTGTCGCTGCGGGAATCGGAGTAAAACTCCGCGATCTCTACGTCGGGATAGGTCTCGCGCAGGCGGCGGACCTTTTCCGCGCCGTGGCAGTTTTCGCCGTCGGTCTTGCCAGTGTGTTTATCCACGCGCGAGGCCAGCAGCCGCACGCCGAGTTTCTGCGCCGGGATGCGCACGAGAAACTCCGGCGAGGCGGAGATAATGATGTCGTCCGGCCGCCGCTGCGCAAGATACCACGGGTTTACGCGCGCAAAATTCTGCGCCCAGAACGCCTCCAGCTCCGCGTCCACATCGGGCACGCGGCGCAGAAAGCCGTACATCCGCTCCTTGATGGCCGTCTTGCTCACCTTGCCGAGCCAGTAACCCGGCAGCAGGACCAGCGTGCCCAAAAGCGCCCGGATCACACCGGGATGCCGCCGCAGACACCAGCGCACGAACGCCACTGTGCTGTCCACAGGGAAGATGGTCTTGTCCCAGTCGTATACGTTGACTTTTTCCATAGGGCACCTCTCAGTACAGGGTGCCGGCCAGCTGCATATACGCGGCGGCAAAGGCCTCCCGGATGAAGTAATTGACGCGCATGGTCGGCAGCGTCGTCTCGGCAGCGATGCCGACGGGCTCTGCGCCCAGTGCCCGCACCATGCGTTTGGCGCGGTAGAGGTGGTATTCGCTCGTCACGATGCCGACGCCGTTCGCCGGGTCGTACCCCCGCGCGCGGAGGATGGCGAACGAATTTTCCAGGTTCTCGCGCGTGGAGCGCGACTGATCCTCCTGCACGATGCGCGCGCTGTCGATGCCGTGCGCCGTGAGGTAGTCGGCCATGGCTTTGGCCTCCGTGATGTCCTCGCCCTCGCCTTGGCCGCCGGAGACGACGGCCAGCGCGTCCGGGTTCGCGTCCAGATACGCGAGTGCGGCGTCGAGCCGGTTGCACATCGACAGCGACGGCGTGCTGCCGTTGACGCCCGCGCCGAGCACGATGATCGCGTCCGGGTGCGCGTCCGTGTCCGTGCGCGCGTCGCGCACGACGGGGATCTCAAAGACCGCGAACACGATCACCCCTGCGCACACGAGCACGCCCAGCACGATGCGCCCCACGCGGTGCAGCCGTGGGAATAGAAACACCAGCACGGCGATGCCCCAGAGCGTGTAGCCCAGAAAGTCGTGCCCCGGCATCGCAAAGCGCAGCACGCAGCCGGCGATGACGAGCACGATGGCGGCAATCAGAGATGTTTTGTGTTTCATTCGCACAGCGCCTCCCACGCCTCGTAGAGCGCCTCGAGCTGCGCATTGAGCGCCTGCTTTCGCGCATCGATCTCCATGAGTTTCTGATAGTCCGTGGCGTTGGCCTCGCTCTCGGCGTCGAGCGCCGCAAGCTGCCCCTCCAGCTTTTCGATCTCGCGCTCCGTGCGCTCGCGCGCTCGCGTGGTGTTCGGGGCGCGCTTCGGCTTTGACTTCGGCTCTTTTTTGCGCTCGACGGCCTTGGCCGTCTGCTGCAGGGTGGTCTGGCGCGCGCGGTATTCACGGAATTGCTCATACGTCCCGCGGTAGTCCGTGATCGTGCCGTTTTCAAGCAGCCAGATGCGGGTGGCAAATTTCTCGATGAAGTACCGGTCGTGCGATACGAACAGCAGCGCCTGCGTATAGTCGCTCAGCGCGTCCTCGATCCACTCGCGGCTGGCGATGTCGAGATGGTTCGTCGGCTCGTCGAGGATGAGGAAATTGATTTCCCGGCGCATGAGCATGCACAGCCGCAGCCGGGACAGCTCGCCGCCCGAGAGCGCCGACACGGGCTTGAGCACATCCTCGCCGCAAAAGCCGTAGGCGCCGAGCTGGTCGCGCGCCTCCTGCGGCGTGCACTTGCACTCGTAGAGCATCGTGTCGAGCATGGAGCGCTCCGGCACGGCAAAGCGGACGATCTGCGGCAGGTATGCCGTGCGCACGGACGGCCCGCGCTGCACCCAGCCGGTGTCCGGCGTCTCTTCGTTCATGACGAGCCGCAGAAACGTCGTCTTGCCGGCGCCGTTGTCGCCGATGAGGGCGATGCGCTCGCCGCCGGTCACGGTCAGGTCGAGGTCGTGAAAGAGCGTCCGCTCGCCGTAGCGCTTGCCCAGACCCGACATGGTCAGCACGTCGTCACCGCGGAATTCCTGCGCCGTGAAGTGCACGTTGAGCTTGCGTGCCTCGGTCGGCCGCTCGGTCGTTTCGAGCTTTTCCATGCGCTTTTCGATGGAAAACGCGCGCTTGTGCAGCTTGTCGTTGCCCATGAAGGCCCAGAGGTGCAGCTTGGCCGCCGCCTCCGTGAGCTGCTGGAGCTTGGCCTGATCTTTCTCGTATTTTTTGAGCTGCTCGTCAAAGCGGCGCTGCCGCTCGACGACGTAAAAGCTGTAGTTGCCGCTGTAAAACTCCGCCTGCCCGGACGTAAAGTCGATCGAGCGCTGCACGACGCGGTCGAGAAAATACCGGTCGTGGCTGATGACGAGCACCGTGCCGCGAAAATGCAGCAGGTACGCCTCCAGCCACTCGGTCGCGCGCAGGTCGAGGTGGTTCGTCGGCTCGTCGAGCAGGAGAATGTCCGTGTCCTCGAGGATGAGCCGCGCGAGGTTCACGCGCGTTTTCTCCCCGCCGGAGAGACTGTCGAACGGCTGCGCGCGCATCGCGGCCGGGATGTCCAGACCGTTGGCGACGCGGTTGCGCTCGTGTTCCATGTCGTACCCGCCGAGACGGCGGAAATTTTCCGACAGGCGGTCGTACTCCGAGAGCAGGGCGGGGGAGTCGTCCGTCGCCATGCGCGCGGTGAGCTCGTTCATGCGCGCTTCCATATCGTAGAGCCGCCGGTGCGCCTCGCGCAGCACGTCCTCCGTCGTCCAGCCGTCGGGGTAGACGGGGATCTGCGAGATCAGCCCCAGCCGCCGCCCGGAGGCGATGGACACGGTGCCGGCGTCCGGCTGCAGCTCGCCCGAGAGGATGCGGAAAAACGTCGTCTTGCCGCAGCCGTTGCGCCCGAGGATGCCCACGCGCTCGCCGGCATTGACGTCGAATGTGATACCTTTTAATATATCGTTGCCCTGCTCAAAGCCCTTGACGAGCCCACGGACGGATAGATCGATCATGTGTGACTCCTAAATTACTTGTTCACGGCCGCCTGCAGCACGGTGTTGGCCACAGCGCCCGCATTCGTCAGGCCGCCGCCGGCGTTCTCCACCAGCACGACGAAGGCGTACGGGTGCGCATCGTCGAGCAAAAAGCCCGTGAACCAGGCGTGCGACGTGCCGTCGCCCACCTCGGCGGTGCCGGTCTTGGCGCAGAGGTTCAGGCCCGGGAAGCGGTTCGTGCCGTAGTGGGCCGAGACGTTGTAGTTCATCATGTCGCGCAGCTTGTTGGCGGTCGCGGTGCTCAGCAGGCTCGTGGTCGAGCCGCTGGGTGTGTCGAGCAGCAGCGACGGCTCGACGACGCTGCCGCCGTTGGCGATGGCCGAGACGTAGCGCAGCATGGAGTACGGGCAGATGAGGTCCTCGTACTGGCCGATGCCCGACCAGGCGAGGTTCGCGCTGCCGGACGTGCCCTTGGTGAAGCTGCCGGCCATCGTCGGGATGCCGCTCAGCGACTGGGAATCGAGGAAGCCAAACTTCTTGGCGTAGCTCTCGATGGTGTCCGCCCCGAGCTCGAGCGAGATCTGCGCGAACGCGCAGTTGCAGGAGTTTGCCAGCGCGTCCTCAAACGTCTGGCTGCCGTGCACGCCCGTGCACTTGACGGTCACGCCTGCCACATCGACGCTGCCCGCGCACGTAAAGCGGCGGCTGTCGATGTCCTTGATGTTCTCGATCGCGGCGGCGGAGGTGATGAGCTTGAAGATGGAGCCCGGCGTGAACGAGCCGTTGATGCAGCGGTTGATGTATGCGCCGTCCGGCACGTCGCCGTCGCTGCTGGGGTCGATGCTCGGGCCGGAGGCCATGCACAGGATCTCGCCGGTCTTGTAGTTGCTCACGAGCACGGCGCCCTTGCGCCCGGCGAGCGCCTCATAGGCGGTCACGCACAGGCTCGAATCGAGCGTGAGCGCGACGGTGTGCCCGTCGGTGGCGTAGGTGCCGGTGATGGGGTTGTAGCCCGACAGCTGCTTGGAAAATGCCTTGAGCGCGCCGGTGCCGATATTGCCGGTGTAGTCGCCGACGGCCTGATAGCAGGCCGTGCGCACGGCAGCGTCATCGGCGTAGCTGCGCGAGCCGTCGTTGGCCGTTGCGAGCACGACGCCGCTGCGGTCGGTGAGCGTGCCGGTGCTGAGCACGCCGCTGGTATAGACGCTGCTGTTGGCGGCGAAGGTCGCCCACTCGGCGCCGTGTTCGATGTAGCGCACGATGTACACGCCGATGCCGCCGAGCACCAGCACGGCGACGAGCAGCGCGCTCATGGCGCGGCGTTTGACTTTGTTCATGCCTGCGCCTCCTTTTTATTGCGCGATGGCAGCCGCACCACGAAGCTCGCGCCGCGTCGGGTGTCGGCCGCCTTGATATAGGCCAGCAGCATCCAGCACGAGAGCATGCTCGACCCGCCCTTGGACACGAACGGGAACGTCACGCCCGTGAACGGCAGGATATCGAGCACGCCGAACACGTTGAGCGACATCTGCACGAGCATGAGCGTCACGGTGGCGCAGCCGGCGATGACGTAGTACGACGAGCGGCCCTGGGCCGCATTCTTGACGGTGAAGATGGCGAGGGCGATGATGGCCAGCATCGCGCACAGCGCCACGATCAGGCCGAGCTCCTCGCACAGCATGCCGAACACCATGTCGGTGTTGGCAGCAAAGATATTTTTCAGCCAGCCGCAGCCTGCGCCCTGCCCGAACAGACCGCCGGAGGCGGCCGCGCTCAGCGCGCGCGTCTGCTGGAAGCCCGCGCCAGAGACGTCCTCCCACACGTGCCCCCAGGTGGCGAAGCGCTGCGCCACGTGCGGCTTGATGCTCAGCACCAGCGTACCCGCCATGGCGGCGGACGCCACGGCTAGCAGCACGGTCGCAATGCTGCCCGAGCGCATGAAGGCGATGACGAGGAACGTCGCAAAGAAGATGAGCGCAGAGCCAAAGTCGCCCATCAGCGCCAGCCCGCCCACGCAGATGGCGGAAAAGGCGATGAACAGCAGGATGCTCTTGCTGCGGAACATCCGGTTGATCGACGTTGCGCCGACGTAGATGAACGCGACCTTGATGAGTTCCGACGGCTGCAGGGAGAAGCCCGCGATCGTCAGCCAGTTTTTCGCGCCGAACACCTCGCGCGCGGCGAACAGGTTCAGCGCCAGCAGTGCCAGCGAGATGATGGCCGCCGGCCAGCGCAGCGCCTTGACATGGCTCAGGTCGCGCAGCCACCAGCCGAGCAGGAAAAACAGCGCGATGCCCACGATGATGAGGATGATCTCCTTGGTCAGATCGTCCGGCGTGCTCGTCGCGCAGATCTCGAGCCCGAGCGTGCACAGGAAAAACGCGATCGTCTCGACCTCGAAGCCCGAGCGGTCCATCGTGCGCATGAGCACGTAGCAGAACCACTGCGTGAGCGCGAGGGCTGCAAACGACATCAGAATGCCCAGCAGGTGCGCGCTGTCGGCCGAGGACACGAACTCCAGCGCCAGCAGCAGCTGAAACACCGTCAGGAAAAACAGCGTGCCGCCGGCGGAGACCTTCCGTCCGGCGATCGTGCGGCGTTGCTCCTGCACGGCGCGGCGCTCTTCGCTCATGTCGGCGAACTTGAGCATGTGCGTCGAGCAGCGGAGAATGTCGCCGCTGAACACCTGCGTCGGCTCGGTGATCTGTTCGCCGTTGAGGTACACGCCGCCGCTGCGGCTCAGGTCGCTGACGGTCCACTCGCCGGCGTCGTTGCGCATGAGCACGGCGTGGACGTTGGCCACGTCGGGATAGGGCAGCGTGATGTCTGCGCTGCGGGCGCGGCCGATCAGGCACTCCCAGTGCAGCAGGGGATAGACCTTGCCGTCCGGCGTGACGAGATGGCCCCAGGTCTCCGGCTCGGCGCGGCCGTAGAACATGGACGCGATACAGCGGATGAGCACGATGAGCGCGATGACCGGCAGAATGAAGTGCGCGGCCTGCGCGGCATAGGCAGTTACGGCAGACACGGCGTCCGCCTCCTTTCCGAAGCTCCCGCGCGGGGAGCGGTACATTTATAATACAGCGATGAAAAATCAAACCATTATACCACGGCAAAAATCCATTGACAACCACTGCCGGGCATCCTACAATGAACCTATGATGAAACAGACGAAATTTTGGGTCCTTTTGTTCACCGCGCTCGCCATTTTGGGCGGCGGCGCATTTTTGCTGCTGCGCGGCCATGGGCAGACGGGGCAGACGGCCGTCATCCGCATCGACGGCGAGGTCTATCAGCGCATCGACCTGCGCGCCGTGACCATACCATATGATATCGAAGTGCAGACCGACTGGGGCACGAACACCGTGCACGTCGAGCCGGACGGCGTGTCCGTCACATATGCCGACTGCCCGGACCACCTGTGCGTCCAGCAGGGGAAGATCACTACGTCGGCCATCCCGATCGCCTGCGTGCCGCACCACCTGACGGTGCAGATCGAGGGGTCGCCATGAAGGGGACGAAGCGTCTGGCTGTTCTGGCCATGTTCACCGCCATCGCGCTGACGATCTTCGTCGCCGAGGCGCAGATCCCGCCCGTCGTGCCGATCCCGGGTGTGAAGCTCGGCCTTGCCAACATCGTCACGCTCATCGCCATGGCCCTGCTCGGCCGGCGGCAGGCGGGGGAGATCCTGCTCGTGCGCATCGTGCTCGGCAGCGTGTTCACCGGCGGCGTGTCGGCGATGCTCTTCAGCATTGCGGGCGGCGTGCTCGCCTATCTCGTCATGTGCCTGACCATCCGCCGCCTGTCGGAGCGGCTGCTGTGGGTCGTGAGCGTGCTGGCGGCCTTCGGGCACAACGCCGGGCAGCTGCTGGTCGCCGTCTGGGTCACGGGCACGCCGTCCATTCTGGTGTATGCGCCCGCGCTCGTCGCGGCGAGCGTGATCACCGGCGCGTTCACCGGCGTGGCCGCTATGTATCTCGTGCGTGCGCTGCGCAAAACGGGGCATTTTCCGCAGGCGTGAGATGACTTCGTCATGATTTTGTAACATTTTCGCGCCCCGAGTTCTTAAAATGTTCGGCAAGTAGGAAGCCGCAGTTTTTGGAAAACTGCGGCTTTGTTGTGCAAATACGACAAAATGCGCGGAGAATATATAGTAATATACATCAAAAACACACGCGAAAAGATTTCGGAAATGTTAAATCTGTTTTAAGTATTGACTTCCGGCAGGCGGCGCGCTATAATGCATCCGCGAATGAAAGATGGGAAGATTTAGGCTGGTATCAGCCGGTTACACAAATCCTTTTTTCTTCCCGCGCCGGGGTGTCCCGGCGAAGCTTTCCGGACGATTTTTGATGCTTATGAATGCTTTTGATAAACCTGTCCAATCGAATACGGAGCAGGCGGGGCGCGGCCATGGGTTCGCGCGGATGTTTGACCGCGTGTGCGCGTTTCTTGATGAGCGCGTCGGCGGCGCGTCGGCGCTGATCGCCGCCTGTCAGAGCGTGGCTGACCGGTTCTGGCACAGCAAGCTGTATTTCCCGGTCTGCTTTCTGATGCTCGCGGTGTTCATGGCGGCCGGACTGCCGGTCGTGGGCGGCGTTCTCGTCATGTCCACGCTGATCTTCCTGCTGCTGTTTTGCGACGATCTGCTGAGCGTCCTGTTCCCGGTCGTGCTGCTGGCCATGGTGGGCACGGAGTTTTATGATGAGCTCTACAGCCTGCTGCGCTTCTGGTGGATCGGCCTGCTGGCAGCGGCGGCGCTGCTCGTGCACATCGGTGCTTACGCCCGCGCGCCGCGCAACGGCGGCTGCCTGCACGGCATGGTGGCCGTGTCGGTCGCAACGCTGCTCGGCGGCCTGGGCTTCATCTCCCGCGAGGAGTATTTCGCGCCCACGGCGCTGTACTATTCTCTCGGCCTCGGTGTTGTGATGCTGCTGGTCTACCTGCTGTGCCGCAGCGAGGCGGACCGCACGCGCGACTATGACGTCGCCGAGCGGATGCTGCAGATCCTTTATGCCGGCGGTCTGTTCACGGGCTTTGTGGTGGCGCTGTTTTATGCGCGCCATATGCAGGAGTTCGTGCAGGACTTTTCCACGATCTATTTCAAGTACCGCAATTTCAGCGCGACGATGCTGCTCATCTCGCTGCCCGCTGCGTCGTACTTTGCCGCGCGTGACCGGCGGCACTTCCTCGCGGTCGCGTTTTTGTACTTCATGATGCTCATGACCGGCTCGCGCAGCGGCCTGATCTTCGGTACGACAATGCTGCTGCTGTGCCTTGCCTATGTGTATTACTGCAATCCCGAGCGCCGCGCGGTCTATCGCCGCGTCGGGCTCATCAGCCTGGTCCCGGCGGTCGCGCTGCTCATTGCGCTCGTGCCGCGGCTGTTCGCCTCGCGCATGGTCGACGGTGCGCTCATCTCCCCGGATGACAGCCGGTACACGTTTTTCATCCAGGGCCTGCTGGACTTTGTGAAGAATCCGCTCTTTGGCTGCGGTCTTGGCTCGATGCACAATGCGCCGATCTTCCTCGGCGTGGAGGGCAGCATCGTCTGGTACCACAACCTCATCGCGCAGATCCTCGGCAGTATGGGGCTTGTCGGCGCGGTCGGCTATGGCTGGCTGTTTTATGACCGCGTGCGCCTGCTCTGGCGCAAGCGCAGCCGCACGACGCTGGCGTTCGCGCTGGCCTACTTTGCCATGCTGCTCATTTCCATGACGAACCCGGGCATGTTCTGCCCGATGCCGAATGCGCTGCTCATGGTGGCCATGTTTGTGGTCGTGGAGCGGCAGCCCGATACCGCTGCGGCGCCGGTCAAGGCCGGCATCGCCAGTGCACCGGAAAGGAGATTGTTCTGATGAAACGTTTTCAGCTTCTTACGACCGCAATTTTTCTGTTCTGCACGCTTCTGATCGCTGGCTGCACCGGCCGCGGCGTCGAGGCGCAGGCGACCGCCGCCCCGGAGGCGACGCCGACGGCCACTGCAGATATTATGTCCGGCATCCAGACCGGCGACAGCGCCGTCAACAAGATCCTGGCCGGCACGTGGACTTTTGAGCGCACGGACGCCGACAAGAAGACGGATGAGGGCAGCGCCAGCCAGATCCTGCCCAGCACGGACACCGGCGCCAAGGAGACCACGGACGTCAAGGAGCCCGGCACGATCCGCGAGCTGACGTTCCGCACCAACGGCACGGGTACTTACACGGATGCCAACGGCACGCCGCTGGCTTTCGAGTTTGCGCTCAACGGCGACAACCTGACGCTCGCGCTCGAAAACGGCACGGTGCAGATGTTCCGCTGCACGCTGGAAAACGGGCTCATGTACCTCACGCCGATGAGCAACAACGGCGCGTATCAGGCCTTCACCGATGTGTTCCGCCAGACGCAGAGCACGTCCGGCGAGACGGCCAACTGAATCACCCGGATCCTCCCGGCCGTTTTGTGTTTAAAAAAGATTTCAGAAATTTTTCGAGATTTTCGGCCCGGAATCGTGTATAATCAGGAGCATCCATTCGGAAAGGAACTCTGCCATGTCCCGAAAGACAAGAAAACGCGGCCGCCGGCGGCTGCTGGTCATTGTGGTGCTGCTGGCGCTGATCGTCTTCGGCGTGTTTGCGCGCGGTCTGCTCACGAGCGGCAAGACGACGGCCGAGCGCGCGCAGCGCGAGCTGGACAGCTATGCCGAGAAAAATGATGCCTCGCTCGATGATTATCCGGACGCGCTCGTGCAGCTCTATGCCCGCAATCCCGACGCGCGCGATTTCGTGCGCGACTACCCGAAGAAAAAAGATCTGACCCCGACGATCGACCTCAGCGGCCTTGCCGGGTCGGAGACCGTGCCGCTGCTGCTGCAGTGGGACGAGCGCTGGGGCTACCGCGAATACAACGAGAGCATCATCGGCCTGGCCGGCTGCGGGCCGACGTGCCTGTCCATGGTCACGATCTACCTCACCGGCGACACGACGAAGGACCCGCTCTGGATGTGCCAGTTCGCGGAAGCGCACCAGTTCAACGTGCCCGGCAGCGGCAGCAAGTGGGCGCTCATCTCCGAGGGCGGGCGGATGCTCGGCCTGGACGTGACGCAGATCCCGCTGGACAAGGACCGCATCTACCGCAATCTCGACGTTGGCAATCCGATCATCGTGGTCGTCGGCCCAGGCGATTTCACGACCGACGGGCACTTCCTCGTCCTGACCGGGCGCGACGGCGACAAGATCACGCTCAACGATCCGAACAGCCCCACGAACTCCCAAAAGAGCTGGGACTATGACACCCTCGCCGGGCAGATCCAGAGCCTCTGGGTGCTGCGCCGCGCGGGCTAAGCGCCGGATAAGGAGAAGCCTCGCAGAGTTTCGCCGCCGGAGCGGCGAAAGGAAATCCCGTCATCTTTTCCGGCGATATGTGCGGCGGAAAAAATACTTCTCAGGCTGCAAGTGTGAAATTTGTGCGCCGGCGGCACACAAATTCTGCGCGCAGCAGACTGCAAGCCCTTTGTCGGAAAACCGCTTGGGTTTTCCGACAGTTTTCAGCAGCGCCGTCTTCGGACGGCGCTGCTTTTTGCGCGTTTCCGGGGTTGCGGTGCGCGGGCAGATGGGCGTATAATAGCGGCATCTGAGATTTTTGCGAAAAGAGGTTACAGGATGGAATACCGTCTGGAGCATGATACCATGGGCGAGGTGCGTGTGCCTGCCGACTGTTACTGGGGCGCGCAGACGCAGCGCAGCTTTGAAAACTTCCGCATCGGCACCGAGAAGATCCCGCCGGACA
>OKSD01001025.1_pt1 | contig 29336 bp, 31 predicted proteins | sample 1601221 | NCBI WGS metagenome assembly OKSD01 (sample SAMEA3541550, study PRJEB24748) | human gut metagenome | biome: human gut; feature: human-associated habitat; material: faeces | place: China | collected 2012
GATTTCTTGCCAGATTGCACCCCAGAACGCCTGCACCATATACCAGAATTTTCATTGATTGCCTCCAAATCTGATCTTCGCAATTTGCATTTTCATCCCGTTATCCCCTACCTTGGCAAGAAAACGGAAAAAGCCGCTGACAGAAGGGTCTTTCAGGTCGCTGTAACCCAGCATATATCCCCGGCTGGATACCTGCAAACGGCTGTCCCATGAGGAAAGCTCGCTTTTCGCATCTGAAACCGCGAAAATATGCTCCCACATCCTTGATTTTCGCCGTCCTGAGCCACGTTTTGGCGATCATCTTCACCGCCGTACGGTTGGCAGCATCAAAGACCAGCATGCTGCCGGGGAAGGCATCTGCCATTGCCTGTACCAGCGCCTTGACCTGCTCGGTCAAAAAATAATAGAACACGCCGGAGGCAAAGAACACCGCGCCGCCGGAGGCATCAATTTTGGAAAACCATGCGGGGTCTTTCAGGTCGCAGGGAATGTTTTGTTCCCGCTCCCCGGCGGGCAGAAGCTGTTTCCGCAAGGCAATCACATCCGGGAAGTCCAGATTGTAGATCTTGCATCTGCCATTGTCGCAGGCTCTACCGGTGTTATCCAGCCCGCAGCCCAGATTGACCACTGCCGCGCAGGGGTGATTTTTCAGGTACGCCTGCACTTCAAAGGCAAGGTCATTCTGCCGCATGGCGACCTCCAGCGCACCGAAACGCTGCATCAGGCTGCGGGAATTTTTCTCTGCCTCCGAAAAGTCGTAGTCGATCTGATCAATCAGGCGTACCGCCGTTTCGTCCCGATAGAGGTTTGGGTACAGTTCCGAACACAGCTTCCGGGAATACAACGGGAGAATCAGCGTTTCCTGCACAGTGTTTCTCTCGATTTTATATTTCATATCGGGTTCTCTCACTTTCTGATAAACGGCAGTTTCGGCATACCGTCATGCTCGGCGATAGATGTCAGCATTTCAGCGAAGCCCCTCGGATCGCGTATCTGATATTGCATATGATTGTATCCCTCAAACACGGGATAATGGCCGCAGGGGTAGGCTTCCATCACTGCCTGACGGTATTTGAAATGATCTTCTATGCTGCCAAACTCAAAATAGATCTGCTTTTGCAGTTCTTCGGGAAGTGACGGAAAGGGTTCATCCTCCAGGCTGTCCGAAAGCTGCCGCCGCAAATTTGTGTAGGTCAGATTTTCCCCTGCGGCTATAAAATATGGCTTTATGGAATCATCATCACACCACAGGATCTTTTTCAATGTGCCGCCCTTTGACCAGTACAGGCTCTTGATGGCCAGATACAGAAACGGTGTCATCATGCGGCGCGTACCTTTTCCGATTTGTGCAAACTGCCCGCCGTCAAAGAAAACATGTCCGATGGGCAGCTTCGTACTTGTCAAAAACGCCATGGCAAGATCGGCACCGATCGAAGAAGCCACAACCAGTTCAAGGCGTTCCACTCCCTGCGATTTCAGATATGCTTCCACCTGACGAACCTCGTCCGCCTTGCTGACATATTTCTGCCCTTTGCAGTACACGGTGGAGGTAGGCAGAATGCAGAAATACCGATCTTGTAAATATTTCGCAACCGGTTCGCTGCTCTCCCCCGTCACGCCCATTGCGTGAAAAAACAAAACAGCGGGAGCATTCCGATTTCCCAATGTCTTAAACTTCATTGTCTCTCCTTTCTTCAGTGAATAAAAGCCGTCATAAGGACCGCCAGCACCGCCGCTATGACCGCCATGCCTACCGTACCGAAAAGCCATTTTTTCTGCTTGTCTTTTGCGGTGATGTACGGTTTCAGATTCTCTGTTCCGGGGATCGTCCATGCGTTCGTGTGTTCCACCCAATAGCCGTCGATCAAAAAGCGGTCAATGAGATTCATAACGGACAAGATGACAAGCAGCTGCCAGAAGCCCGCCGCAAAGCTGCGCGCACCGTTTATCCCATAGACACAGACCAGCACATAGCTGATATAGCCGGGAATGCAAACGGCTTTGAAAATCAGAGAATTGCGCTTGATTTTCTCGTGTGTTGTAAGTCCCAGCTTCACGCACCGCTGCTGCACCGCCGGGCTGTAAAGATGCACCATCCCAACAGCCCCTTTGCAGATGCCCACAGCACAGACAAGAACCAGCAAAGCCCCCAGCCCAAGACCTTCCAAAATCACTTGTAAAAGCATTACGTGTTCCTCCTGAATCCTGCCTCGTCCCGATATTCGGGATGTTCCTTTGCATACGGGTCTTGATCGCCGCAGATGGTGTAGTCGCACTTACAGCCATTCGCACAGGTGGTCGTCCGCACCAGCCTTGCGTGAAGCAGCTCCATCGCTGCAAAATCCACATTGCACAGGGCGGGCATGATCTCTGTAAGGCCGTTTCTGATAGCAAATTCCGCTGCGGGACAGGCGGTAAATTCATAATAGATCGGCTTGTTCTTTTCGTAAGGAGCCACCGTCATTTCATAATCGTGCCACTTGTCACAGCCCGCTTTTGCCCGTAGAAACGCCATGTGCATCAGTTTTTTCCAGAACGGCTTATTACAGTTCACGAATTTCAGTTTGCGGAAGGATGGCAGGATCAGATTTTCCTCAATTTCCTCGATCTCACGGAAGGATGTAACCGGTTTGCAGACTACATAGTAGCTCATGATAGCGATGCAGTCATAGGTGCCGCCTACGCCATTGTGAAAATTCTTTTTACCGCCGAGGTCGGTGCGCCACTTGGAAAGAAGCTCTGCGTATCTCAGCTGCACCTGCTCCCAGACCGCCTCGCGCTCCACCTCCGGATAGTGCAGAGTGATTTTCGCCAGAATTTCCTTTTTGCAGGGTTTGGAATATAGCACATGACAGCTGTGATCAATTTGTAATTCGCTGTCCTTCATCTTCCCGCGCCCTTCAAGTACCCGCTCTTTGCTTTTTCTTCGGTATCGTCAGATTCATCATAGGCATCGTAAAGCGCATTGGGGTCGTGGGCTCTTTTTTTGAAAGGCGAACACAGCTCATTTTTGTGCGCAAAGGCAAACTCTATGTTGTCCGTCCAGCCGGTGTGACCGGTAATAAACAGCGGATGCAGTCCGCGTTTTTTCAGCTTTTTCTCCAGCAGTGCCAGAGACTTCACTGCCAGCTTGTTATCCTCTGCCAGCGCAGAAATAAAGCTGTAGCCGCCGTCCGCACCGAACCAGATAGTATCGCCGGTAAAGAGATACTTTCCGTCCACAAGGTATACCATGTGTCCCCATGTATGACCGGGAACGAGAAAGCACTCGATTCTGATCCCGTCGATGTCGATTACCTCATCGTCGTGCAGCAGCACTTTTTCATTGTTGATCGTCACCTGCGGCAGCTTGTAAAGGTGGTAAATGACTCTGCGGCGCACCTCGCCGGTCAGATAGCGGTTCTCGATCTCGCCAATATACAGCGCAGCATCCCGAAACAGTCCCGGACTGTCCGCCTCTACCGCGCCCACATGGTCGGTGTCCTGATGAGTGATGAGGATGTGCCGGATGGAATGCGGATCGATCCCCAGCCAATTCATCTTCTCTGCCAGCCGGTCATAGTTGTATCCGGCATCGATCATAATGGTGGTATCACCCTTGCGGTAAAAGAAGATATTTGCCACCCACTCCCGCACACAGGCGACATTTTCATCGATCCAGCCGGTGTTCAATGGTTTGAAAATCTCCTTGCCCCGGTACATCCGGCTCATTGCTTTTCTTTGAAATTCCGTTGCTTTTTTCGACATGATCGCACCTCATTTCTGTGCTGTGATGCACAGCCAGCCCTTTTTATTTTTGTGGTTCTGGATCTTACAAAATCCTGCTTGCTCCAGATACTCTTTCAGTGCAGTGTCCGTATAGATGGTCATGCCATCGATGATCTGCGTCCATTTGTCGTCTTTTGTTGTTTCGCCGTTTGCTTCATTGCAGATGAAAAAGACCCCGCCGGGCTTCAGCACTCGATAAACCTCTCTGAAATTCTGCGCAAGTTCCGGCCAGAAATAGACCGTTTCAAAGGCGGTCACCACATCAAACTGCTCCGCTTCAAACGGCAGTTCTGCCACACTTGCCTGTTGCACGGTACACCGTCCTGCCGCAATGGCTCTGGCATTGACCTTTCGCGTTTTTTCCACGCTGACAGCTGAGTAGTCGATGCCCTGCACCTTGCCGTTGGGGCACAGTTTCAGCAGTGTCTTAATGTTCGCTCCACCGCCGCAGCCGCAGTCTAGCACCATGGCATCCGGGGCAGGCTTTAAAAAGCGCAGCCCCCATTCTGCCATTGCGCTGTGTCCAAAGTTCATCATAGCAACCATGATCTTCCCGCCAAAGCCTACGGGCTTTCGGGTGTTTTCAAAAAAGGACATATCACACCTCCGATTTCACACATTCCGTATAGGTCAGCGGAAAAGAGGCCTTTAGAACGACACTATTTCGTACTGCCCAGCCGTTCTGATGCAGGAAACTCAGGTATTCCTCATTCGTCCACTTGCTGTGAAGCGGAAAGCCTGCCAGCTTCATGAAAAAGGCTTTGACCTTGCCGGGAAATGAGTTTTCTGCGTGAGTAAAGGTGGGCGCGATCAGCACACCGTCATCCTTCAACACCCGTTTGATTTCTCGCAGTGATTTTTCTGGCTGCGGCACGATGTGCAGTGCGTTAGATACGATTACCACATCGAATGATTTGCTCGAGTATGGCAGAGAAAACATATCCTGCACGGAAAAATGCAGTTTCGCAGAGTAATTCCCCCGCTTGGCCTCTGTAATCATTTCCGGAGAGGCATCCGTCGCCTCGATGTGTGCCGTTGCTTTTACGATGTGCTTGGCGATCAGCCCTGTTCCGGTAGCCAACTCCAGCACCGTTTTGTCTTTCACGACCGGACAGATCAGCTCATACATTTTTTCGTATACTATCCTGTCTTTTCGCATAAAGCAGTCATACAGACCTGCATTTCTGTCCCAGAAATTCTTGCGTGCTCGCATTGCTGTCTCTCCTTTTATAGTTAGATTTATCTAACCACCACGTGCACCGATAAGTTAGATTTAGCTAACTTCCAACCCTATAAAAAGCCGCTTCTCAACGGTCCTTCTGCCAAAATAATACGCCCTGCCGTCTCCTCTGTCAAGAAGTTTAGGCATTTTCGGAGATTCCGAAAGAGATTTCGCTTTCGGGAGCCCCCAACCGTTACCCCAGTGCCACATCCAGCACCATCATCACGCTGAAGCCCACCACGAAAAGTACCGTGCCAACGTTGGAGTGCTGTCCCTGCGACATTTCCGGGATCAGTTCCTCCACCACCACATACAGCATGGCTCCGGCAGCAAAGCTGAGCAGATAGGGCAAAGCAGGCACCACGATGCCTGCTGCCAGAATCGTCAGCACTGCCCCAATGGGCTCTACAATGCCAGATAGTACTCCGTCCCAGAACGCCCGGCGTTTTGGCATTCCTTCTGCCCGCAGGGGCATGGAGATGATGGCCCCCTCTGGGAAGTTCTGGATGGCGATCCCAAGGGAAAGTGCCAACGCTCCGGCTGCAGTGATCTGAGCAGTCCCGGCAAGATAGCCAGCATAGACCACCCCCACCGCCATGCCCTCCGGGATGTTGTGCAGCGTCACTGCCAGAACCATCATCGTGGTGCGTTGGAGTTGGCTTTTTGGCCCTTCGGCCTGCAAACTATTCTGGTGCAGATGCGGAATAAGATGATCCAGCAGCAGCAAAAACAGGATGCCCAGCCAGAAGCCCACCGCTGCAGGGAAAAACGCCAGCCTGCCCAGATCTGCAGCCTGCTCCATGGCTGGGATCAGCAGACTCCATACCGATGCCGCCACCATCACTCCGGCTGCAAAGCCGGTGAGGGCACGCTGGATGCCATCGCTCAAAGACTTTTTCAAAAAGAACACACAGCCCGCCCCAAGACTTGTGCCCAGAAAAGGAATCAAGATTCCCCAGAATGCATCTTGCATGATATAGTACCTCCCTGTGGTTAAGTACGGCTAACCGCATAAAAAGTATACTGCTCTCCGGCAAAAAGGTCAAGTGCTTTGCGGCATAGAGGATGCAGATCGTTTCCTGCATCCAAAAAATTCACCTCTGTAAACTTATCGGTTTCTGCTGGATAACGACCTATGGAAGTGCTATTTTAATTTCACAACTTTGTTTTACCCCTGCATTTTTGCGCCGATCATTAGGCACTGCTAACTATTTTCAAAACTGAGATAGCGGTGTGTTGCAATGAGATTGAAAAAGGTCTTTGCAGGTGTATGCGAGCCGTAGGCAAAGCATGAAGCCGTCCCGGAGGGAATGGTGCGACAAAAAAACCACAACGAGTGTTACGGCTTTTTCTGGTGCACCATCGGGGACTCTCCCGCGGGCTAAGGAACGCCGCACTGTGGCGTTCCTTACGGCACTTGCGTGCCGCCGCCCTGTTCGAGTATCCCCAATGGTGCACCAGATGATACAGGCGCGGCACAGGCTGGAAGCTGCACAGGCACGCAGCCGCGTACAGGAGCGCAAGGCGCGAACCCGCCGACTTACGCTCACACAGGCCGCTCGCGAGCCGGTGTGGGAACGCTGCTCGAAGCCGCGAAATTCGGGTGGCAAAACCCGCTGTGTGCGCGATGGAACAGCCCGGAGCAGCTACTGAATTGGCGGGAAGCCTGGGCATCTGCCGTGAACCGCGCACTGGAAGAAAAGCAGCAATCTGCCCGCGTGACCCATTTGAGCCACGCGGCGCTGGGGCTGGACGAGCAGCCCACCGCCCACGAGGGCAGCCAAGCCAGAAAACTTGAAATGCAGGGTATACAGATAAAGAAAAGATCCAAGCCAACCAACAAAAATGGCTCCGGTAGGAAGGAGCAGAAGGAAGGTCAGGCATCCCATCATACGTCGGACAAGGCCGTATTGAAACCATTCGGCTTGCTCTGGCTCAATGTAATGCTTTAGCACAAGGAAGTGCGCTATTCTTAACGCTAAAGCCTCCATATGCACCAACTCCTGTCGCTATTATTTTACACTCACTGAAGCAAGATAGCCAAAAAAGCTGCACGAATGCAAAAAAATAGCGTCAACGCAAAAATCAGCGCAGTATTTCTTGAATCAGCCGCGCGATAAGGACTGCCTGCTCGGTAGTCGGTTTGGCGTCCTGTTTGTCGCTGTGGCAGTGCTCGTTTTTATGACGAAAGGATTGGGTAAGATCCAGCAGCAGCTGAATTTGTGTCTCATTCAAATCTTTCAGAGGTAAAGTACGACTAGTTTCACCGCTCGTCAAAAAATCCAGCGAGACCCCTAACACTTCGGCAAGAGCTGCAGCTTCGGTCAGCCGCGGCACGGCATGATCGCTTTCATATTTTCCTAGAACCGAATCAGACAAGCGCAGGTCAGGGTCAAGGGCCTTGGCGCGGTCAACTAAAACCTGCTGTGTCAGGTTTTTCTCCTTCCTAAGCTGTAGAAGGCGTGCGCCAAATTCATATACCATACATCTTCCCACTCCTTGTGTACTTGTATAGTAGTTAGTGTACAATCCAGAAGCTTTTTGTTCGTGGGGAAGTCTTGCGCAAATTCCACGTTTGTGGTATATGTAAAAAAATATACCGCACTGTATTGACAAAAAACGGAGGATTTACTATTTTGAAAACACAGGATCATCTTACTATTGGCAAGCATGTTACAGTAGGAGGAAGTATGGTACACATTTTGATCTGCGATGATGACATAGCTTTTGCGCAGGCGATGGTAAAAAGAATCTTGGCTTTGCCAGTCTATTCATCCAAATCCATGACCGTACATTGTCTGACAGACTTAAATGCCATGAACACGGGTGCCATTGCGAATTCCGATATTCTTTTTCTTGATATTGACTTAGGAGACAAAAACGGTATCGACTTGGCACGTGGTATGCGCAAAAGAAATCCCGAAGCCGTACTGATATTTGTAACAAATTTCAGCGAATATGCTCCCGAGGGTTATGAGGTAGATGCCTTTCGCTACCTTGCCAAATCTGACATCGACAAAAAACTTCCCATTTATTTTTCGGATGCGCTTGCTTTGTGCCGCACGCGGCAGCGAAAGGTCGAAATCTACTGTGAGGGGGAAAGCATTCCTGTTCCCGTACAGGCACTTGCCTATGTAGAAAGTAAGGGTCATGAACAATGTCTGCATATGATCGGGTGGCCAAGAGAAGAACTATATACGCGATTAACAATGAAACAGTTGGAAGCGTTGCTATTTCCGCAAGGGTTCTTGCGAATCCATAAACAATATCTTGTCAATATGGCCTACCTGCGTTCATTACAAAGTACTAACGCTGTCTTAAGCGTAGGGAAAAGTTTACCCGTAGGTGCTCGCAGCTACCGGGATATCAAACAAAAATACGTAAAATGGCAGGCACAACAGATATGGTAGAACTTTGGGGCAACACACTCAGCTTTATTGGAAGTCTTTTTGGAATATTAATTGATACTATCTTATTTGATGCCTTTTTTCCACGTAAAAGACCCGAAAGATACTATTGGCCTTTAATTGTTACAGGAACTTTCATCATTTTCATGTTTTCTATCCTTGTCGGCAACCGCTTCGGGTATACTTTCGCTATACTTTTTGAGATAGCAGTTTATTACCTTTTATGTGCCTTTTTGTATCAAAGTCGTTGGGATCGTCGTCTGTTTGTTGTTGTGACGAATTATGCCATTTTATATTCCGCTTCCTATTGGGGCGATGCCTTGTGCATATTCTTTCTAGATCTGACATACGAAGAATACGTCTGGAATATTCCCCTCTATTCAGTGGCATTTATCCTTCGCCTTCTTGCTATTTTTTCCATTGCACTGCTGATACAAAAGTATCATCAGCCATTATCTGTTGGCAAACAGGCTCGCGCCTGGGTGCCATTGTCTGCCGTTTTCCCAATAAGCACGCTACTTATCATTTGGCAGATCTACACATTTCCCCATGAGCAGCAAATATGGCAGATTTGCCTGCTGATCCTCAATGTGGTAGATGTTGTGGCCATTCTCCTGCTCGATCACCTGGAGCAGAGTGCCATCAACAGGGAAAAGTTAGTGGCCGCAGCAGAACGTGCCCACGTGCAGGATGAAAACATAGAGGCTCTGAGTCAGGCATACGCCGGGCAGAGGAAAATGACCCACGATTACCGTGCACAACTTTCAACGCTGTCGGAACTTGTTGACCAGGGAAATCTGGCAGAGGTCAAGGCTTTTTTATCGGAGATGAAGGATCACCAGAGTGAGCGGATCTTGTTGATCAACACCCACAACGCCGCCATTGATGCTGTGCTAAACCAAAAAGGTTATGCTGGGCAACGTCAAGGAATTGATATGCGTTTTCGTGTGAATAATCAATATCTTGTTATATCTGGTGAGGAATCTCTTCCAGACATAAATACCAGCAGTCAATATGTAGCAACAGGTGAAAAGCAGTATGTACTTATGTCCCAAGAGGATTATTGGAATGGCTTGGTTACTAACGCGTCCCCCGCACAATGATAACGGGAAAAATATGCAAAGTGCATTATTAACCATCCGAGATTTAAAAAAATCCTATTTGATTTCTTCTTCTCTCTTTTGCAAACAAATTAGCGGCCGCTTCAGGCAGGCCTTGGCCGGGGCAACTCTCACCCTCGGCCCAGGTCTGTATGGTCTTTTAGGCCCCAACGGTGCAGGCAAAAGCACACTCATCAACATCATCACCGGCTCGCTGGCCGCAGACTCAGGCGAGGTTCTCTGGTGTGGCAAACTCGCGCGGGGCATTGCGTTTCGCCGCATCCTTGGCTATATGCCCCAGCAGCAGGGGTTGTACGACAGCTACACTGGCCGCCGGTTCCTCGCCTACATGGCCGCGCTCAAAGAGCTGCCCCGTAAAAACGTTCCTGCCGAGGTAGACCGTGTGGCTGCGGCGGTGAACCTGTCGAATGAGCTGGACAAGCGATTGTCGGCTTATTCGGGCGGCATGAAGCAGCGGTTGCTCTTGGCATCCGCCCTGCTGGGCGACCCCAAACTGCTGATTTTGGACGAGCCCACCGCCGGTCTAGACCCCAAAGAGCGTGTCCGCCTGCGGGAACTGCTGGCTGAGATGGCCACAAACCGCATTATTTTGGTCGCTACCCATGTTGTATCGGATGTGGAGACCGTCGCCCGCGAAGTGATTTTGCTGCGCGCCGGAAAGATCGTGGACGCCGCCCCGGTGCCGGAACTCATCGAAAAATATGCCCCCGGCCAGGGTCTGGAGGAAGTGTATCTGGCGGTATTCGGGGAGGGGGACGGGAGATGAGCCTGCTCACCGCCGAACTGCGTAAGGTCTGGGGTAACCGCGTCTTTCCCATGCTGCTGGCCGTGCTGGCAGCCGCTAATCTGTTATTACTCTGGATGGGCGCCCGTCCCACCGCCAACCAGCCCCCCGCCGCGGCCTACCGCGCCGTGGGGGCTGATTTGGCTGCCTTGGGTTCGGATATGGGCGCCAAGGGCGACTTTTTACACGGCAAACTGGATGAAGTCGAATCCCTGTTACGGTTGGAAAACTACTTCCGGGATTCAGCGTATGGCAACAGCGTCATCCAGCAAAATTACCGGGAAGAAAATGCTGAACTGTTCGACCAGTATGAGCAGATATACCGCAATAAGAGCTACACCCTCTACACCGACAGCCTGACCATAGAATACCGTCTTTTTACCCAACTGGTCAATGAGTACGACACGGTGGCCGGATACACTGATTTTCTGGACAGCGTACAAACCAAGGCAAACCAATTGTCGGGCATCTCCATTTTCCAGAATGATGAGACCGGGTACGACCTAAAAAGCATTGAAGTTACGGCAGCAGTATACGCCGGTTTGGACGAAACGGCCATTGATTATTACCCGCAAAAAGGGCTGTACACCGCCATTTCCTATACCTTCACCGATTTGATTTTGCTAGCGTCTATACTGGTGCTGGCGCTGCTGCTTGTCCGGCAGGAACGGGACAGCGGGCTGCTCTCGCTGGTGCGCAGTCTGCCCGCTGGACGTCTGCACACTGCGCTGGCAAAGCTAGGCTCGTTTGCCCTGTCATTGCTGGCTGTGCTGGTGTTGCTATACGGCGTAAATCTCGCCTACTGTGCTGCCACCTTCGGTCTGGGCCCGTTGTCCCGCACGATCCAGAGCGTGCCCGCCCTGATGCGTTGCACGATGCAGATCACAGTTGGTGAATGCATCCCCTCGAAGGGATAAGGTTCGTCATGCACCTCGTTTTGCGGCGGGCATCCGTTCGGTTTGCGCTCACAGGTAAGAGGTTTTCGGACAGCATTCCCGGCCTTCCCCAAAGTAAAGGCCGTGCCATCCTCCAGCAGTGTTTCCCCCTTCCGGACGCCCTGTTCCTCCATCTCCTGCGCGGTAGCATAGCTTCCTTCCGGGTTCGTTTTCGCGGCCGACAATGCTCCCGTCGTAAACAAAGCGCCATTTTTTCCCGTCGTTATCGAGCACTTCCCAAGGATCGTAGGTCACAGATTCCCGTGTTCTTCTTGCCGTAGTTCCAAACAGCGCTGCAACAGCCCTTGCTGCCTGTTCACGGGTCAGTCCCGTCATTTCGATTTCACAGCCGTAATTTTGATCCTTGAAATCAAGGGCCAGGCACCTCACCTCCGTAAAGTTCTGCATCCAGAGCTGCCAGCCGCCGCCCGATAGCTTCCACCACGTTGACCGTCACGCCGTTCCCAGCCTGTTTGTATACCTGATTGTCACTCTGAATGGCCAACACCTTGTCGATGCGGTCATCCGTCCAGCCCTGCAATCGCAGGCACTCCCGTGGGGTCAAGCGGCGGATTCGGCCATTGTACAGCACCCCGGAAGCCTCCCTCTTGTGATTGTGAATCCCGCCATTCTGCTTTGCGGTCAGGCATCTGGCAATTTCGGTGATTACCGGTTCACGGTTCATGTCCACGAAGCAGGGGGTACCTTGCGTTGATCTCGTAGTAAGGGTGTGGGCAATTTTGCGTCCCACCCGACCGCGACGGGTGTTGGTGCTGTAGTAGCTGATGTCGATGCTGTCTCCTTCATAGGCCATCTTGTAGCCTTTCCGGGTTGCTTCTTTGATGGGCAATCCTACGGCATACAAACCGGTACGCCCTCCGAACCCTCCCGCTTGTGCAGCCAGGGTGCAGCTTACTCCACCGGGGGAATAGATTCGCTCTCCCTGGGCCCCTCGTCGGATTTGTGCAAGAGCATTTCCTGTTGTGTCGGCGAAAGGAAGTATTTTTCCTCTACATCGCTCATCAAGATATCCAACAAGATACACCCTACGGCGGGACTGGGGGACGCCGAAATCTTTGCTGTTGAGCACCTGCCATTCCACGCCATACCCCAGTCTGTCCAGCGTATGGAGGATCGTCGCAAACGTCCGTCCGCCGTCATGAGAAAGCAGGCCGGGTACGTTTTCAAACAGTAGATAGCGAGGCTTCCGGGCTTCAGCCAGTCGGGCCAGCTCGAAGAAGAGAGTGCCGCGGGGATCTCCGAACCCTCGTCGGTTGCCGGCAAGGCTGAAAGCCTGGCAAGGAAATCCTCCGCAGAGCAGTTCAAAGTCGGGCATGGTTTCGGGATCGGCTTTTCGGGCATCGTCAATGAACCACTCTCCCTCCGTGTCAAACAGGGCGCGATAACTGCGGTCGGCGTATTTGTCGATCTCACAGTGTCCCATGCAAACAAAATCGCCGGCTCTGGTCAGCCCCTCCCGGAAGCCACCTATGCCGGCGAACATATCAATATAGTGAATGGTCTTGCGCATCCTCTCCTTTCCTGATGATAGTGTTGTTATTTAGAGCACAAGCAAAGGCATCCCTCCCTTCAAATGGATATGGAAAAAGCCCTGCAGGTGTTTGCCTGCAGGGCTGGTCGCTATGTCTTATTCTTCGATTGTGTAAGGCGCGTAACTTTCGCCATTTCCCGATTCCTCATCCGGGGATTCACCGCTGTCATCTTCGGGGGCATCGCTTTCATCGGCGTCCTCGGTGTCTGGCTCGCTGTCCAGCGCCTCTTCCTGCTCCGGAGATTCCTCTTCAGCTGCGGCGGCCGCCTCGAATTCATTCTCCGCTTCACTCAGGGCGTCCTCGATGAGCTGGAGCATGAACTCCCGCTGGGTCAGCTTTCTGCCGTAGACTTCCTGATAGCGATTGAGGTACTCTTTGATGCGCTGGTAGAGTTCCTCGGATACTTGGAATGCGATAGTTCTGGTTGCCATGTTGTTTTCTCCTTCCTTGCTTTTCGTGAAGTATTTTGTGACCACCATCTCGATGAATTGGCCGGTGGTAATGCCCTGTGCTTCCAGTTCCTGTCGGATCTGCGCGTGCAGTTCATCCGGAAGCGTTACCGTGAGTTTGCTCATGTTATGGCTCCTTTCCTGTGTTTCTGCCCTTGGGCTAAGCAAAGCATACTGCAAACGCACTGGTAAAGCTATTCACAAAAACCAACGATAATACATTGAATGACATATCTGAAATGTATCATAAGCAACAATAGCAAGCCAGTGGTCAGTCGCAAAGGGGCGCCAAAAAATCCAGCGTCTGTTTGGGCACCTCTTTCTCCGCAGTCGGTTTGGTAGGCTCCTGGATCACGACTCCGTGCGCGAGCTCTTCCCGAATCACTTCCCGCAGCATCTGCTTGAACGCTTCCCGCTGTTCTTCGGCCAGGATCGCCCTGACCAGAAAATCTTTGCGCTGGTTTGCCGGCATCTGCTGCAGGCAGGTCCAGGCTCGCCGATGGTCCGGGATACTGAGCTGTGGCCGGAAAACGTATTGTGGCCGTTTCACCTCTCGCTCACCGCGCCCTGAACGCGCCCCAAAGCGCGCTCAAAACCGATGGCGTTCACCCGGTCGTCCAGCAGCGGAATAACCCGACACAGGCCGTCTTTGGGGCTGACGTGGCGGTTCACGATGCAGGCCCCGCCGCCCAGCATGACCAGAGGCATGGCGTGAAGATCGAAGCCTGCTTCCATGACCGCGGAGAACAACCGCTCGGTATACAGCCGCCCCTGTTTGTTCACGATGCTGCGCACCTCGTCCGAAAGGCTGCAGGGCTGGCCTGCCAGGATCTGCTAGATCTGAGCATCGGTAAGCGATAGTCCGGTTTCCTGGCGGACCCGCTCCCGGATCTCATCGATGCAACGGATCATCCCAAGTTCCAGACTATGCGCCGTTTCCGCTACCGGCAGGGCGTTGTCGATCCGCATCAGATCCACCGTCCAGCCGCCGATGTCCATGAGCAGCAGCGACGGTTCGTCGGTCAACAGATCCGGTTCGGCCATCAGGGCCGCAAAACCCTGGGGAAACAACTGCACATCCGCGATGGTGATGCTATATTCCACGCCTTCGTAGCAGAACTGGACCGGCTGGGAAGGACGAAGCAGATAGCTGCGAAACTTCGGCTTGTCCCAGCCATAGCTGGTCAGCGGAAGGCCCGCTGCGATCCGCACCGTACACTCGGTGGGCGCGCCTCGGCTGCGAATTTCCTGCGCCAATGCAGCCAGCGTCAGCAGGTAGTAGTTGTCGTTGGTGGTTTTGTCGCGCTGGATCGGCTGCCGTCCGGTGCCGCAAACAAAAAAACACCCGCCGAACTCAAGGAGTCCCTGGCGGGTGTAAGGTTCGTGGCTGCCGTAGGCTGTAAGACCGGCAGGGAAAGAACAATGCCGCGTCTTGATGGCGTAATAGCCGTGATCGATGCCAATGTTCATGGTTTTTGCCTCACTTTCGTTTTTCGTTGAGATTTGCGGATCTATGTAAACGGCTGGTAGATAACTTTTCTTCCCAGCCGGTAAATTTATACTAGGGGGAGAGGTGTGGAGAGGGGGAAAAGCAAAAAGCCGCCCGGTTCCGGCATTGCCGGAAACCGAGCGGCTAAAAATGGGCACACTTGTCCTATTGTGTTTCGCTTTTTGAATTTATAGCTTATTTTGCTTATTGGGGTCAACTTCAAATATGTACTAATCGCCAAGTCCCATATTGTGCAACATTCCAAATGTTTAACCAATAGCGAATTTTGATTGACAAATACGCGAACTTGCTTTATCCTATAAGCAAAGGAGGTGATTTCAATATGCAACAAAGTACAATTTTAGGAGGTGCTATAGAGAAAAAATCTATTGTTTCTGAGTCCATTCCAACATATTTTTTGGAGGTAGGTATGCTTGGATCCTCGCTCAGACTAATAAGGAAGTTATACGGAGAAACCGCAAAGGAACTAGCAAATCAATTGGGTATTTCTGCGACTTACCTGTCTGAAATTGAAAATGGCAAAAAAAAAGTCTCGTTAGACCTTATTCAAAAATACGCAATTCATTACAACATAAAATGTTCTACAATTCTTTTCTTTGATGAACAAGAAGGCCCATCTGACAAAGTTTCAAATAATTTGCGGAACGCTTTTCTAAAATTCGGAAACGCACTTGAACGTTGTGAAAATCGACTATTAGAAGATACACTTCATAATGAGTAACGTCTCACTCTCCCCCTCAAACTCTATTTTCTTATCATTATAACTGATTTTACTTATCGCTCTTTTTTTATTTTCAACTGAAAGAGGTGAATTAATGTATGGTAAAAAACATCCTATGAATATGTCGAATACGTGAATATTGAGATGCTTTATTAGAAATGATGATTTTTATGGGATGGTTTTATCCGTACCTCGCATACGATGATCAATATTTATATAGGAAAGTGTTTTACTAATGCTCAACCCTTTTAATAAAAGTAAAATCATTAATAATGTTCATAAGAAACGGAGGATAAAACCATGGGGAAAAAGCGCCACCGCAAGAAAAAGAACCACAACAAGTATCTTAAATGGTTTCGAAAGAAATCCAAACGTATGAGCAAAAAAGTAAAGCGCTACATAAATCATCTTGGAGCGTTTATGCTTAAAGTGCTCATGAGATCAACTCTATGCCTCATCTCACTTTGGAGGCTATTGTTAGAATTCAAAAAAGTCCTTAAATACTTTTCTGAGTTCTTCAAGTTTTAATTCATGAATCTATTAAATAAGAAAACGAACAGACCCGAGAAAGAAAAGCAATGAGTTTGGCCTCTACTTTTCGCACTCGGGTCTGTTTTCCATCTGCCAACAAATTCTTGTCTATAGTTTATGGGTGGAGTAAGTGAAAGCAATCTTTCAAATTGAAAAGTTATAAAGAGAGCGCACTTTTAAGATCTCTATCCGAATAAAATAGTCCCCCTTCGAAATGTGGACCCCAATCATATAAGGAAGAAATAAATATCTAAAGTAAGATGTAATTAGTAACTCGAAACTATCCACGTTCAAAACCGTTGAAAAGCTACCTGCAGAAAACTTTTGAGTATGTATCGGCCTGCCCTATTCACTTAAGTCCCAAGAGCCGAATTCACGTGAATTTCCCACCTATATTTCGAATATCATAATTATTAGGTATTACATCCTGAATACTGAAACATCAATTCCTCTATAGCAAATTGAATTTTATTTTTTATAGTTCGGGCATTTTCTCCATTTACTTTTATCCTAGGACTAACAAACTTATATAGATCCTCTTCAGTAAAGAACTCAGAATATTCGGGTTTTCTATCATGAATTTCTTTTTTTGTAATGCGATATATGTTTTCTTTAGAAAAATCGTCAAAATGAATAAACTTGTCAATGCGGTAAAAAATTGGCAACCCTAGAGCTGTTTTCATTTCTTCCATACTTGTATAGTTCGCTGTTAGTATAATCAACACCCCACTTATATCAACATCATAGGTGTAATCCTTAAAAACAGTGTTATCAAACAATGTATAGAATGCAGAATAAAACATTTCCGGGCACTTATCTATCTCATCTAAGAAAACCAAATTGGATTCTCTTTCTAGCAGTTCAAAGCCTATGCTACTTCTATTAGGTTCGTTTCCAAAAAAATACTCTGCATAATTTCCATTTTTAAACATTGACAAATGCTTTTCCATATACTTGGATTTAAAGAAGCTTTTGGCTATTTCTCTAACCAGTTGCGTTTTACCCAAACTACTATTTCCATAAAGCATAACCACATATGGTTTTTTTCTGTTTACCTTTGTAAGATACCATATGCTTTTCGAAATATCTTTTATAGCCGTTTCCTGACCAATTATCTTCTTTTGAATTTCACTAATTCCTGCTGCGAATGCCTTCGGGTCTCGGTTTATGTCGTATTCTTCATTTTTCTTTTTTACAACAATGTCGCCCAATTCGTATTGCGCCATTAATTGACGTACTAATGCAGCTGGTGGATTATGTATATATATATACGCATCTTCTGTAGTAAACTCCTTTATTAGCTCACCAAGTCTATCATGAGCAGACGCGACTAATCCATGATAATCAGAATTTCGAACCACTAAATTTGGTGACGGATCCCAAGTAATAACTCCTCCTTTTCGTTGAGTATCATCTTGGCGGACTAATTCGATAAATGAATCTTTTTCTACGTCTATCTTGCTGAGATAATCATCAAAATAAGAAGTTGATCCAATAATTAAAAAGTAATTTCTCACTTTCTTATACCATCCGTTCTTCCGCAATACATGCATATACTACATCATACAAAGTAACTGGCTGCCCATTTTCAATTTTGTCGCTTTTAGGTAGCCCTCTCACATCACATGGTCGTCCCTCTGGGAAAGCCTCTGCAAGCGTTTGCCCACTATTTGCATTGGTAACCAAATGTTGCATTTTGTTTATTTGAATCAAAAAGTTAAAGTCATCAGATACAAATTTACCTACAGGAACACAATAAGCCGTTATTTTTGTGGTCAGTAAATCATTTCTCTTATAGTTACTTACAAATGCGGCATTATTAAAACGGATATATGTTTCTTTATCAATCTTATAAACATCATATCCTTCAAAACTATCCATTACGGCCTTAAATTCCCTAACATCTACTCCTTCTACCTTATTCCCCATCATTTTCAGATATCCACCTGCAACCCGAAAAAATGTAGATGAATTTTCTATATCAAACACTTGCTTGTCCTTAAATTCAACAAAATCTTTTTGAATGCTCTCAAAGTCTGAAATCTCTGTGGATGTTATAGTTGTACTACTATCATATTTTAGAAGAAACTGTGACTGTAATGTACCTGTAATTAAAAACTTTACTCGCGCAAAAAAGGGAACCCCTAAATAGATACTACTAGAAGCTTCTGCTTTGGCAGTTACAGCAACATTCGCCTCGCCTTCAACTCCTGTTGTTTTTATTTTTGTCCCCCTATTTCTTTCTTGCAGCATGTTTTTAATCGTTTCTCGATCAAAGTATATTATTTTACGAGGCATAATTCTTACATCTCCTCACTTTTATTAACGCAAATTGAGAGTTAGCAATCAAAACAAGTATACTATTTGTAATTCATTATATTATTAACTTTCACTTTCATCAATAAAAAAAGACTGCAACAATCGTTGCAGTCTTTTTGGAACATAGCCAAACTATAGCTGCCGCCTTCTGTACACATTTTGCTCTTTCACAAAGTTATGGCTACCAATCCATATTGGACTGATTATCAATGTCAAACCACATTTTTCCAATTAACCATTTTGCCTGTTCAACACTATCGATATTCTTGGTATAGCGTTCTGTGTCGACAGGAATTGGCAACCCGCTGCGTACAAACAACATTGGGATTTCATATACCGTGTCCAGTATGTCCCAGAACTCCGAAAACACTTTTTTTGCTTCGCAGTACATCTCATAAGAAATCGTATCCGAACACCCATCCACGAATCCCCTCAAATACTCCTTCCCAACATACATAGGAAAACGACCGAAATTTGGAATTTGTACATATGCCATCATTTCACGAGAAAATCCACCATGTGTGTTATGATTTCGATACACTTCTTTGATGCGCCGTAATGCACACATAATTTTGTCAGGCATCGAGCTGCCGCACACATCTTGAATCTTTTTCTCCCAATGCCACTTGGTGTTTCTAATACAATTACTATAATAGGATTTCCCGACTAAAAAGTTATCTGTAAACGGGTATAACAGCGTCAACACATGCTCCAGCGCAGAAAAGAAGGTATCAACATAAGCCTCTATATCATACGTTATTTCCGATTCAAGCGCATTAAGATAGTCGGTGCCCTTCATTCGCATGCATTTATACTTACCGTTGATTTCAATTATGTCGAATTTATCGTGACACTTTTCCTCGATTATTTTTTTACGATACACAAGGCTTTCTATTCGATTCTCATAGAACTTTAACTTTGAAAAATAGTCATATGATTCATTTTTCATTGAGAAATCATTGTCCCTCAGTGCCTGCTCTCCAATAAGCGTAAACAACTGTTCCAAAAGTAGATGTACTTTTTCAAAAGTGGCAATGATTTCGTCACGATACTTTTTTTGTACAGATAATCGATAACTCATCTTAAAATGTCGCACAGTGGCAAAGGTTCCCTTATAATCAAAATCAATAATATAATTGACTTTCTCGCAAATTCTGTACCTTACATCAAAACCCAAGATTATATCGAAGCAATATGCCAGTAAATTGGGATCTAACGGATTTTCAAAGGAATTAATATCTACGCATTGATCATCATTACGCTGTGTGTTGGCATTAGGAACAGAAATATCATTTAATAGTACTTTGATTTCTTCGGTTAAGTGCTCCACAGTCTTTTCTTGCTTTATTTCTTCTTCCATAACAATTCCTTTTCTATTTAGTATTGCCCAATTGCTTGTCTCAGTGAAATATATCAAACAATGACATTTTTATATTACATCACAATGTCTGTATTTTGCAAAGGCTACTTGAGCCGATTACAGCAACTCTTAGGATAGCCTACAACGTCTGAATGTCAGGAGATAATTTGATCTTCTACAATAATTCAAGATAGTCAATATACTTTCCATGAGTTCCGCCAGCTACTGAAGAAATTTAATATGTTCTCCAATTCGGGAACGCCCCATGATAACAGCGTGATGAAATACTGCTTTGCTGTGTTCAAGAAGGCGGAATCTTATAGACGCCAGGCCTTCCCCCTGTCAATCTCTTAGATTATACTTAGGCAAATAAAGGAAAAAGCCGCAATTAACATTGCGGCTTTTTTTGGTGCACCATCGGGGACTCGAACCCAGGACCCACTGATTAAGAGTCAGTTGCTCTCCTTAGTTGCGCGTACTCATGGTGCATTAAGCAGCATACACAATTGTTCGTCTATTGGTTTTTTGAATTCTACGATTCATCCAATCACTTGAAAATGGTCAGTATTTCGTCTTTTATTTCTTCTTCCGATAGCATTTCTTTCTTGTATCTTCGTATTTGCTCTCTACTCAGCACCTTTTCCAACTCAGCGTAATCCATTTCATAGGACATTGCTTTTCTAAAAACATCTTTTAGGCGCTGCGAGTAGACCATATTGTATTTTTTCCGCAGCACCATCGCTCTCAAGAGATTTAGTTCCATTTGAGGATTATCATCTAATACTACATCTAGCATTTTTGTTTTCATCGCATTTTCATATTCTCTATCGAGCCACACATTACGCTTACAGTCATAAACAATACCGTCCATATTTAGAAATACGGTTTTCGGTAAAGATTCAACTTTATCTATTGCTACAACTTTTCCTTTTCTATATGCCCATGTGTTTTCAATTCGCCAAACGTCAACTTCTGTATCATCGATTAATATTTTTAATCCACCGAATCGGTTAATTTCAACATGATAGTTTTGCAAAAAGTTTTGCCATTTTTGTTCGCTTTGGACATCAATAGTTATATCAATATCCCTCAAATTTATTATGCATTCATGATCTTTATACTCCCTCAAAACGCCTCCAATCAAATATATATATCCGACTTGCTCTAACAAATCATAAAGTTCTCTTAACTGTGGCCTGCTTATAAAATAATCATGCAAAGCATCCATAATCATAGATCCAACACTTTCATTTCAAGGATGTTTCATCGCCGTAAGTTCCTGATAAACCTTAACCGCATACGAGTCTGTCATTCCCGAAACATAGTCTACTACCAAATGTAATCTGTCATATACTGATAGTTTGTTTATCAAATCTTCAGAGTACAAATTTCCCACATAGTTACTATCATTGATTTTACTTTCCGCAATATAAATAAAGTTACGTGAAATTTTTCTGAAAATTTTTCCCGCATAAGTTCTCGTGTCAGACAATTCATGACCGTCATGCTCCGTCAATGTTCTTACAAAAACATCTAGCAATGTTGAAATAACTTTATCCCCCGTCAGTTCCAAGTTAAGTACTTCATCCGAGGAAAAGCACTGCTTTGCAGTAATGTTCTTCAGGTCCTTGACAAACGCTCTTTCAACAGATAGCAGTTCTTCCACATCAGCTTTCGGGTCGTTAGACATAATTCTCTCGTATTGATTCATAAATTGATCTACAACTTTTTTAAAGAGAAAAGACTGAACCATATTTCTAAAATTTCTAACATACGCAATAACCTGTTCCTTATCATGCATTCGGCTATCAACGTTTTCATTTTTTCTTTTTACATTAATCAGTAATTTTTCAATCTCTTCACCATAGCTTCCTTTTTCGGCCTTTTGATAAAGAGTCTCAAATTCCTTTTCCCATTCAATATATCCCTTTTTTGTTCCATCCTCAATATCATCACAAATGTAAATGATATCATCAGCTGCTTCAAGCAGATACGTCGCAGGGTGTCTTACACCTGCTTCTAATCCAATTTCTCTTCTAACCGCTTCTGCCAGTTCCTGCTCAGATTCAAAATATCCAAATTTTATCTTTCCTTTAGGTCTGCTTTCGCTCGACCAAGGATACTTCATAATGGTTGCCAATGTGCCGTATGTGAAATTAGCTCCCTTATTATCATTTTGTACTTGCAGCTTTGTAACGATTCTAAGGTTTTGTACATTACCATCGAAATATATGAAATCATTTTTTTGTTGCTCTGATAACGAATTTCTCTCTTCCGAAAGCATCGCTTCTCCACTAAACCATTTTCCAAACCAGTCGCGGATTACCGTTTCGCCATAATGACCAAAAGGCGGATTCCCCAGGTCATGAATCAGTCCTGCCACTTGAAGAAGTGCAGACAATTTTTCCGTTTGCTCTCGATCTTGAAAAATTTCTTTTTCCTCTAGCCTACGCCCAACCGCTTTTCCAAGCGATCTTGCCAATGCGGAAACCTCCATTGAATGCGTAAGACGCGTTCTCGCAACATCATTTTGTTGTAATGGGAAAACTTGTGCTTTATCTTGAAGTCTACGAACCGATGAGCTTCCTACTATTCTATCATAATCAGCTTCAAATTCATTTCTTACTGGATTAATTGAGGAACCACTTTTAGATTCTCGTTCTCTCTTCGTGCATAATAATTTGTTCCATTCCAAAGTAGCCATATAGCAACCCTCCACAACCTATTTTGATAGTACTTTTCGCAAGAGAGTCAGTTCTACTTAAAGCAAGAAATCTCCTTTTAAAGTCAAAAAGGAGATTTTTACAATCATGCCGCTAATATTCCTTATCAGCTTTGAAGCATTGCTCTATATTTTGCTCGATTTTCTGTCGGAATATGCAACGCATCCATTGCCACATCAGCAGACACCTTAAAGCTGTTCATCACGTTACGAATCGCATTGAGAGTTGCCTTATCTTCACCAATGCCTATCCCTTTCGCAACGCCCTGCTCCATTGCTCTTTCCTTAACGCCTTGGCTCAAATTGCACATTCTGCGCACCTCACTTTCAAGCGTTTGTGTCATCGGAACATCAAATTCCGTTTCTAATATTTCTTTCTTCGTTTCAGGGCTCTTTTCTTCTGAAAGCAGTACTTCCAAGAATTTCAGCAGCCCGCCATAGTTTTTGTCATCCTCATCGCCCAAGCAAATCATCACGGCGCTCATAAGGTCGTAGTTCCTGATCTGCTCAACCGCCTCACCAATAATATGCTTTTCCTGTATGGAATACTGCGTAATGGTGTTTCTGCGGTTCTTCGGCGGGTTCATACATACCCAAATCGAGTACACTTTTTTGATTTTGCCGTACTCACCTTTGGTAAACTCCGTGCCATACTGCGCCGAAATCATGCGGCTGCAATAGTAAATTGCTCGTTTCAGCAACGGATACCCCGCATTATAGCGGTTCTGTGCCTCCACATTCAGAATCAGACCAATCAGGCCATCCTCGCTCGGTGCGGTGGCATAAAAACGGACATCATAGCGAATTGTACCTTCGGTCAGCGTCACATCTTCCGTGTTCGTGCCATGGATCGTGGCCGATACACTTCGGTTGGTTTCGTCGGCATCCACGCCGACAGCACCAATCTGCGGTTCACCCTCGATATACTTTTCCGCAATCTCCCACACCGTACAGCCGCGATATTCCGGAACGCATTCCTTCATAATAACGGCCAGAATGCTTTTGTTGGCAAGCAGACGCTTAACGCCTTCATCGTAGCGGGCATCCGCGTCCACTTGGGATATGCTTTGCGCCAGATAATTTTCTTCCTGCTGCATGGGATAAGCGCCCCCTTTCCTTGCCTTTATTATACGCTGTTTCTTTACTTTTTGCAATAGCGCTGTCACTCCACCATTCTTACACAAATCATTGACCTTTTCTTTTAATGCATCTATAATTAATTTGTCAACGTCTTTCGCATATCTCAATTTTCACCAAACAGTATTTCTTTTAAGGAGGTCTCGTATGGCAAACTTTTCCAAATACAAAAAAGCTACCATTTCGCAAAAGCAAACCGTTCCTTCAAAAATCTATGAATCTTTGGATCGAAAAAGTGAAGCTGGGCCTCTTCGTCCCACTCAAGACCGCATTTTAACCGAATGGTATAGCAATCGACGCCAAGACAGAGACATCATAATCAAACTTCCCACTGGCTCAGGCAAAACTCTTATTGGTCTTCTTATTGGTCTTTCTTATCTTAATAGTAACAGTGGTCCTGTCGTTTATGTATGTCCCAATATTTATCTAATGCAACAAGCATGCGCCGACGCCGAAAAGTTCGGCATTCCCTTTTGCCATCTCGGAACCAATGAACGCGAAATTCCCCAAGAATTTTTAAACAGTCAAAAAATTCTCATCACCTATGTGCAAAAAATATTCAACGGTCTCTCTCTTTTTGGAATTGGTGGGCGTTCATTCCATGTTGGTTGCATAATTCTTGATGACTCTCATGCTTGTATGGATTCAATTTTATCCTCTTGCACAATCCGTATAGAGAAAAAGGACTCCCTATACAACACTCTCCTCTCCCTGTTTGTAGATGATTTGAAACAACAAGGGGAAGGAACTTACCAAGATATTTTAAATGGGCACGATTCCGATTCGCACGCCATTCCCTACTGGGCCTGGCATGATAAAGGTGAGGCCGTGATACAGCTTCTTTCAACGCGCACTCAGGATTCTTCTATCAAATTTGCTTGGCCGCTTATTAGGGATCAAATTCCACTTTGTCGAGCCTATGTTTCCAGTAATGCGATAGAGATTTCTCCAGAGTGCATTCCAATAAAGTCATTTGGAATTTTCCACACTGCATCTCATCGTGTGTTAATGTCAGCAACCACGCAAGAGGACACGCTATTTGTCAAAGGATTAGATCTATCTATTTCTGCTATAGAGAATCCCCTTATCGATTCAAATTACCGTTGGTCTGGCGAAAAGATGATTTTAATTCCCTCTATGATTTGCAAGAATATAAAGCAGAAAGAAATCGAAAATTTGCTTTTAACCTCATCACACGAAAAATATGGCTTAGCTGTCCTTGTACCAAGTTTTGAGAAAGCTAGCAAATATACATCTTACGGTGCCATACTTGCAAATAAGGGTACACCTAACATGTACTCGACTGTTATAGACTTTGTTAGGGCTTCTCCTGATATTGTTTCTAGTCATCGTCGTAATATTGTTTTTGCAAATCGGTATGATGGTATAGATCTTCCTGATGAATCATGCCGCATTCTAATTATCGATTCTCTTCCCTACGCAGATAACCTTGCCGACAATTACGAAGAATTATGCCGAAGCAATAGCGATATTGCAAAAATCAAAATTGCTCAGAAAATCGAACAAGGTCTTGGGCGAAGTGTTCGCGGTGAAAAGGATTATAGTGTAATCATTCTTTTAGGCGATGATCTTATAAAATTTATTCGTTCCAGCACAAATAAGAACTTTTTCTCCCCTCAAACCCAAAAACAACTAGATATCGGTTTTGAGATTGCCAATATGGACAGCGACAATTCTTCTGATGAGCTTTCAAGCCTAATGGAAACTATCAATCAATGCATTGATCGTGATTCTGACTGGAAAGATTACTATAATGAAAAAATGGATGAAATTTGTGAATCCAGTGAAAATCGTAGTAGCATTTATACTGTTCTTCTTGAAGAACGTCTTGCGTACGACTGCGCAGTGTCCGGCAACTACGAGGACGCATGTCTACACATTCAAAAAATTGTTGATATGCCCACCATTGGGGAGGACAAATACTGGTATATGCAATTACTTGCCAAGTACCAGCACTTCTTCCACAAATCAACTTCTGCCGAACTACAGCACACTGCCTTTTCTAAAAACAACGAACTATTAAAACCCACTGAAGTATTACCTTACAAAAAATTGTCCACTACTTTTAGTGAGAAACGCGCCAATTCCATAATTAACTATGTTTCCAAATTTCCAAACTTCATAGATTTCCAATTATCTTTGCGCGACATTTTGTCGCAGCTATCTTTCAGTCAGCCCGCCAACAAATTCGAACATGCTGTTGAAGAAATTGGCAAGCTATTAGGGTTTCAATCTCAACGCCCGGACAAATCTTTTCGACAGGGGCCTGATAATTTGTGGTGTGATGACCATCAGAATTATATGCTTATCGAATGTAAAAGTAACGTTTCTTCTGATCGAACGGGCATTCACAAAAGCGAGGCTGGACAAATGGATCAACACTGTGGGTGGTTTGAAACCGAATACCCCGGTCATCAATATACCAGCTATTTAATCATTCCAACGACCCACCTTGATGACGACGCTTATTTAACTCATAATACAAAGATAATTTCTACATCTCAACTTAGCCTGCTAAAAAGCAATATTGAAGCATTCTCCCTAGAGTTCAAAGATTACGATATAGCTGGATTAACTCCAGAAACTGTATCTTCATGGTTAATTAACCACAAGCTGCATTCTAACTTCTTAGAACAATATTACTCTGTATCTCCTAATTAAACCCAGCCATTATTTCCAATCAAAACTGGCATTATCCGTACCATTCATAGTGAGCAGTCTCTTCTAAACCTTCTCCAATCAGGCTGTTGCCCATTCGAAAATCAAACAACTGTTAACTTTCACATTAAAGAAAATAGCAGTGGATGCCACTCAGCCTCCACTGCTATTTTCTTTGTGTTTCAAGTCCTTTCTCACAAATTGCTTCTACTGTATCATCTAAAAGCTGCTGATATTCCATGTTCAGTTTTATAGTGACTTGGTATTTTCTTCCGACCTCTACCCTATCAATCAGATGGCTCAGTATCATCCGCTTCATTTCCAGCGAGGCAGCATCAAATTCTTCTGCCCAACCTCTAAAGTCATCGTAGTAAGTATGCAGCTTCCGAATCTCAGCCGCTTCGTTTAATCGGGCATTTTGAAGTTCCGCGTACTCTGGCCTTGGCATCGTCCAGTTCCTGCTGGTATCGACGAATTTGCTTGGCAATCATGTCCTCGGTAAAATTGCTTGTTCCATCAAGACACTTTAGAATTTCACCCTCAAAGCGTTCCAAAGCATGCTGTGCAGTTTTAATTTTCTTTTCTACCGAAGCACGTTTAGATTTTTGTAGATTTGATTCCTGCCTTATTCGGTTTTCTGCCATCCTTGAGTACGGTGTATCTCTAATCTGCTCAAATATCTTTGATACTGCCTGCAGAACGATAGCATCTACCCGCTCAGCAAGATATAATGCCTGTCCGTCGCAATCTCTCCCCCCTTTATTCTTCTGTCCCCGCTGAAAGCAATTGTACTTTGATTGTACTTTCTCCCGAATGCTACCATCCGCCAGCTTGTAGCGGTCTGTGTGCATAAAACCGGACATCTTCGCTCCACAGTGGGCGCAGTAAACGATACCCGCCAGCAGCGTTGGGTTCTGGCTGGTATGGGCGATTCGCCTGTCTTGCGCTGTCTTTGCACTGCGTCGGCTGATAATGTCATTGGCTTTCTCGAATGTTTCTTGGTCGATGATCTGCAATTCCGAGATGTATTCCGAGCGGGCGTTTTTCGTAATGATGTAACCTGTATATCCCTCGTGGCGAATAATGCGGAGTATGTTGCTCGATTGGAATTTTGCCCCGGCGCGGGTTCGTAATCCCCTGTTGTTCAACATCTCGGCCAGCGCATATCCGCTGGCTCCTTCGTGAACCACCTTGTAAAACAGTTCACGAACCCAAGCAGCTTCTTCCTCGTTGACAATTAAATCCATGACCGGTTTATCTCGCTTGTTCCGTCTGCCTTGGTCTGCCAGCTGATAGCCATAGCACACAAAACCACCTGTATAGTGACCGCTGGACACGATTTGGCGAATCCTATCGCGGGTTCGGATGGATGTTTTCTCCGACTCCCCTGCCGCCTGCCAAAAGCGGATGTAGTTCATCAACTTATCGCCGTGTGTCTCGATTTTCTGTTGCCCCTCGTGGGTACTCCACATTTCGATTCCATGCTGGACGAACCATTCCAGCACAAAGGGTGTTTCGCTTTCGATTCGTCCAAGGCGGTCAAACATCGCTCATCAAGATATCCGACAATGTACACGCGGTTTCTTGACTGGGGGACGCCGAAATCTTTGCTGTTAAGACATTGCCATTCCACACCATACCCCAGTCGGTCCAGCGTGTTGAGGATTGTCGCAAATGTCCTGCAGTGGTCATGATTGATGAGACCCACCACGTTCTCAAAAAGCAAATACGGAGGCTTCCGGGCTTCAGCCAGGCGGGCCAGTTCAAAGAAGAGAGTGCCGCGTGGATCTCCGAATCCTTTTCGAGATCCTGCAATGCTGAAAGTCTGGCAAGGAAATCCGCCGCAGAGCAGCTGGAAGTCCGGCATGGTGCTGGGGTCGGCTTTTCGGGCATCTTCAATGAACCACTCTCCCTTCGTGTCAAACAGGGCGTTGTAACTGCGGTTGGCGTATTTGTCGATTTCGCAGTGCCCTACGCATGTAAAGCCTCCGGCACGGGTCAGACCCTCGCGGAAGCCGCCGATGCCGGAGAACATATCTATAAATCGAATCACCGATTCGATAACGAAAAAAGAGGCAACCAATGCGGGCTGCCCTTGCTGGTTAAGTATGTGATTTTCAGGATTGAGCATCTACCTCCATTTCGGTGTCATCTGGTTCGCCGGAGTCGACATCAGCGTTTTCCTCTGCGTTTTGCTCGGCCATAATTTTTTCGTAGTCTTTTTCGGCTTCATCCAATTCTCTTTCAATGAGATGCACCAGAAACTCTTTCTGGCTCAGTTTGCGGTGATAGATTTGCTCGTACCTTGCAAGAAAGGTTTTGATGCGCTGGAGAAGTTCCTCGGATACCTGAAATGCTAACGTGCGTGTTGCCATGTTGCTGACTCCCTTCGGTTTCTCAAAAAATGTGGTTATGGCTTGCTCGATGAATTGCGATGTGGTGATGCCCTGTCGTTCCAGTTCATCTCTGATTTGCTGATGCAGGTCGTCCGGAATGGTGACGGTCAATTTGCTCATTTCAGCTTTCTCCTTTTATGCACCTAGTTTGTTGTTATAGTAAGCGGCCAGTTTTCCAAGATTGATGTACCACTTCACCCCGGACTGGAATGCGATGTCCGGATTTTCACGACATACTCGGCGAAGATAGTAAGGCGGAAGCTTCATGATTTCACTTGCCTGTTTGATGCTGACAATTTGTGGAAGGACAATTTTTTCTACAACGCAACCCGCCGTCTGACGATCAAGCATACATTCGTTCATTTTACATTCTCCTGTTCTTAAGCTGAATTTGCAATCGCTTTTTGTCATTGATAAGTTGTTTTTTGATTGCAAAGCAAGCATATCACAAGTGCGATGACAAAGCTATTCACGAGAACCAACGATAATGAGATGCATAACTCGGCAATTATGCCCATAACCAACAATTTATGATTTTATGTTTATTACCACATGGTAATCATCACCTTAAAGTGAAGCTAAAAAGTTGATTGCGGAAGGCGGAATTATATCTGTTGCTCGGGTGCGAGGAATTGCCCCCGTCAAAGTGACTACCTGCAATTCCTCGCGCACCACCTTGCGGATGCTTTTCTCCAGCCTATCCGTCTGTTCTGCCGCAAGGA
>OKSD01001028.1_pt1 | contig 29303 bp, 26 predicted proteins | sample 1601221 | NCBI WGS metagenome assembly OKSD01 (sample SAMEA3541550, study PRJEB24748) | human gut metagenome | biome: human gut; feature: human-associated habitat; material: faeces | place: China | collected 2012
GTTGTCCATACGCATTCAACGTGGGCGGTAACATTTGCGCAGGCAGGAATGTCGATTCCGGCATTGGGAACGACACATGCGGATTATTTTTATGGAGATATTCCGTGTACAAGAGATTTGACCGCAGAGGAAATTAACTTGGATTATGAGAGAAATACGGGACTTGTCATTATCGAGACAATTGGCGATAAAGACCCGATGGAAGTTCCGGGAATCGTTGTAAAGAACCACGGACCATTTGCGTGGGGAACAAGCCCGGCAAATGCCGTTTACAATGCGGTTGTTTTGGACAAAGTAGCAGAAATGGCGCACCATACACTGACATTAAATCCTCGTGTAAAACGCGCGCCGCAGTATTTGATGGATAAGCATTATTTCCGCAAACACGGAGCCAATGCTTATTATGGACAGGATAACTAATTTTCGTTATTTCTTCTCCGCGAGAGGGACAGGGCATCCTGTAAGACTTCCTGTTTGCCATCACGAAAACGAATAACAAGAGAATAGGTACCGCTGTACATTTCCGTTAGAGGAACGGTAAGTGTGTAGCGGTATTTTTCGTACAAAGATTCATCAAGCGGCGGATTCGTCAAATCAAGCTGATAAATGCGGTCCGGATGACTGAATACAATTTCCTGAATCAAGTCACCGGTTGTGTTTACTAACAAACTGTCGCCGTTTATGGAAAATGTAATGCCGTAAGTATTTTTCATAAATTCTAAATCAGTGGCAGAAGATGTCTCTACGGAGGCTGCCTTGTAAAAGACCGGTGCTTTGAGCCAGCCGACGACCGGAAATTCAATTTTTTCCAGACATTCTCCAAAATGCGAAAACTGCTCTAACGAGTCGCTGATGACGGATTCGAAAAATTCCTGCTTCAGATGTGTGGCAGGAGAAGTTACTTCTCTTTCATAAGGGGAGTAGATATGCTGGATTGCACCGGTTTCCCGATTGATTTCCAATAATAACTTGTCTCCTTTTTTGGCATCCGAAGAAAGCACTAACAAGTTTTTGTTTTCCGCAGAAATTTCGCCATATACGTCAAAAATGCCATCACCCACATAGTAGGTGCGGTAACATCTGCCAAGCAAATCCACCTCATATATGTGTGTTGGTAAAAGCCCCTGCTCTGTTTTTACCAGATAGTCCGGATGAACAATGAGAAAGTGTCCGTCCGAGAGAGGAATTAAATTATCATCTTTTGCCGGAAGCGATAAGAAATAACGATACATTCCCTGTTTGTCCTGCACGCATGGATAATGGTTTGTTTCGCTCAATATGCCGGTATGCAATGTGATTTCACGGCTTTTAATAGGCTGGTTTGACTCGTCATATAATGTCAAAGTAATGATATTATCCGTGTTCTCGCATAAGCCGAAAACAGGAAGCACGTGATTGGTTGTGTACGTCATGGAATCGTAGTGCCAGGGCACACAAAAATCGCTCACAACCGTGTAAGATAAACGGCATCTTGTGTCGGTGTGAAACATGCAAAGTGCAGTGAGCGGTGTGATGCCATAGGGATTTAACAAAAGTTCCATCGACTCAAATGAAGTCGAGGCATCGTGGCTTCTTGCCCATAAAAGATTTTCTGCCATCCTTGTTTTCTCAGTCAGAGAAATTGTCACCGGAATCTGGCCGGATACCGTTTGATTTAAGCGCAGACGGTTAAGGCTCATAAAATCAATTTTATATTGTGTGACATGGCTTTTCAGCCATGAAGTGATTTTGTTTGGCATAAGATAAAATCTCCTTTGTACTTTTTACCCATTTTACCTATATAGTGTAATTATAGCAAAAAAAATATGTAAAAAGTATGTTTTTTTGTATAAATCACTCTTTTTTTACATATTTGCGGCACCGGACGAGCAGGTAAATGTTTGGAAGAAGGAGGAAAAAGTTAATAAAATCGGTCATTTCCCAGACAAGAGCAAGCGGCATAATGCCTCCGGAAAAAATCATAATGAGGTAAAGAGTCTGGTAAAAACGCTCATATTTTCCCTGAAACAAATAGTCAAATCCCTGCTTGCCAAGGTAACTCCAGCCAATTAAGGTGGCAAGAGCAAAACTGATAATGGCAATAGATAAAATTTCATCACCGAAAAATGGAAGTTTTCCAAATGCGGCGGTCGTTAAGGCGGAGGCGGGAAGCGTCTGCCATTCGGACGGAAATTCCAACTGATAGCAGACAAGTACAAGTCCGGTGATGGCGCAGAGAACGACGGTGTCCCAAAAGGTAGCGGACATGGAAATGGCGGCCTGTTTGACGGAATCATCTTCTGAGCAGTGGCCGGCAATCAGGCCGGTTGTGCCAAGCCCGGATTCGTTTGTAAAAAGCCCCCTTGCCACGCCATAGCGGATGGCTTTTGCCATCGTGTATCCGGCAAAACCGCCACCGATGGAAGGCAGTGCAAAAGCGGAGGAAAAAATTAATTTCAGAGAGGGCAGAAGATAATCTGCGTGCAGAATGAGATAGAGAAGACATCCGCCAAAGAAAAAAATAGCCATAGTCGGCACAATGGCGATGGAGACATTTTCAATCCATTTGCGTCCCTGCATTAAAATTAATCCCACAAAAAAAGCGGTTATAATCGCACAAGTGGCAGGCGGAAGCGAAAAGACCTGATGACAGGTTTCGGTTATTGCGTTGCTTTGTGTGGTGCATCCGATAAAAAATGCAGATAGCGTGAGGGCGGCGCTGTAAAGAAGTGCAAGCGTTTTTTTGTGCAGTAAAAAATGAAGAATATACATGGGTCCACCGTGTCCCTGATAGCGGAAATGGTGGCACAAAAACGTTTCGGCGTAAGTGGTTGCCATGCCCAAAAGCCCGGTGAGCCAGCACCAAAACACAGCACCCGGTCCGCCTAAGAAAACGGCGGTGGAAATGCCTATAATATTTCCGGTTCCAAGCGTAGCAGCGAGCGTTGTTGTGAGCGAACCAAAACGCCCAAACCCCTTTTTGTTTTTGCTGCCATCGGAAAGAGAAAGGGAGATGCCATATCCGATTTTTCGCTGCACAAGCCGTAAACGCAGGGTGAAGTAAACATGTGTGCCAAAAAGCATAACAAGAATAGGACCATTCCATAAAAGCTGATTTACATCAATTAAAAGTTTCAATCACAGACTCCTTTGGTTTCCTTTAGTTCATTGTATGAAAAATTTTGGCAAGTCATACTTTTGACAAGACCGTTTGCTAATCTCGTGGACAAATGAGATTTGGAGGAAGCTATGAAGAAACAATTCACATTCATCGAATCGATGATAAAGGTGGGAGTGATTGGTTTCGGCGGTGGGAATGCACTGATTCCGGTATTGGAGCAGGAAGTGGTAAACGAAAAAAAACTGGTAAGTAAAGATGAGTATGACAAGTCGGTTATTGCCGCAACGCTGACACCGGGGGCACTTCCGGTTGAAATTGCATCGGGGATTGGTCTGCATGTCGGCGGCATCGGTGGGATGCTCGCGGGCGGTGTATTGATGGCTCTTCCGGGAGTTGTGTTTACGGTATTGTATTTAATGCTGCTTAGCGGTGCGGATTCTAATATTTTACAGCAGATTCAGTATGCTTCCATCGGCATTACAGCGTTTATTTTGTGCCTTTTGACGCAATACATTGTGCAGACATTAAAGTCGTACCGCCACTCTAAATTCCGGGTGGCCGCATGGTTCGTAATTCTATTTGTGTTTATTGCAACGGGTGGAAATTATCTTTGCCGTATTTTTGGATTAGAAATCCGGCTTCCTAAATTTTCGACAATCCAGATACTTTTGCTTACACTTTTAGGAAGTGTTGTTGTAGGATTATTGTACCAGAAAAAGGTGAAAAAGAAGGATAAAAAGCCAAAACTGGCAGCCGGAAAACTGGGGGGCAGACTTTTGTTATGGTTTTTATTTCTGCTTTTGTTTTGTCTGCCGGCACTTTTTACGTATTATGGCAAGGATTTGTTTTGGCAGCGCGGCTTCTTTTACAAAATAGTTCTGCGCAAATACCGTAATGACCGCAAGAACAATCAGTTCCTGCCCACCGCTTTCATAATAATGCGCAAATACCTCCAGTGCCTGCATAAGATCCATATCCGTATACAGCATCTGCTCAAGAATCCGTTCTTCCAGATCTCTTGTCCGAAGTTCAAAATCCTGTGCTGCTCTCCATAAACGAAGCATGGTCTCAACCGGTCCGGAATAAAAATCACTCAGATACTGCAGAATCCTGTCATTGTATTTTTTGTTTAAAAACGCACTTGTACACAAAAGCAGCAGTTCCTCGTCCTGCTCCCTCTCTTCCATCGCATCCAGCAGATAGGTGGCAACTGCAACCTTTGCCGATGATCCGATCTGATCCAGCCCATATTCCTGCATCTGTTCATACAACCGGTCATACATCCGCCAGTCCGCAAGGGATTCCATCATATACTGACGCACCGCCTGCGGCATCTGCTCATAATCTGCCTGTTCCAGATATTGTTCCACCAGGGGTTTTTGCTCTTTTTTCTGATAATAACGCACAATCTCCCTGGAAAAATACGACTGGTATTCCGTATCCAGCTCCTGTGCAAACAGCACTCTCCGGAAAAATTTTTCCTCTTTGGCATCAAACCTATGATGATCCGGCTTTTCCCCAAAATGGGAAACAATATACGGAAGTTCCTCCGGTGCCAGTGCCGTACATTTCTCCAGATACGATCCGGCATCCATCAGGGGATCCAGCCGGTACGGGACACTGTGGATATATCTTTGGCCTTTCCCATCCTCAAACAAAATGGCATATTCCCTGCAGAAAAGGGACACGTAGGCACATCCGTTTACAATCGGAACGATCTGTGGATCTTTCATCTGCTTCTGGTATACAATCGCGCGGACCATATGCGGCTGCATAATTACCAGCTTATGCGCAAACAGAATATTGGAAAGACATTTTGCAAGTTCTTCATTCACCAGCCCCAGTTCGAGCATGTCCTCATAAACCACCGCCAGATTATCGTCCACATGTTCCTGCTCGATCTGTTCCATGGCAAAACGGCTCATCACCCGGCGATACTGTTCATAAATTTCCGGTTCGCTTTCCTTTGACGCAATGATATTGTTGTAAAGAATTGCCATCTTCCGATAGGGAAGATTACTGTCATACTGAAAGTACATCCGGATAATTTTCGGAACCGATGCAATCTCCCGTTCATCCAATGACATCAGATAAGCCTCGTATAATCCGGTAATCCGAAGTTCAAGCCCGATTCCCTTTTCATACCAGTGGTGAAATTTTGTATCAAACTGCTGGGTTCTTATCAGGTAACTGCAGATCTGTCCCACATATTCCGGTTTTTCCTCTGTCCCGTAAGCTGCCTGCATCAGTTCAAAATGAACCGGATGAAATCCCTGATTCATTTCCACCACTTCAAAAATCTGTGCTGCCAGTTCCTTCGTCAGAACCTGATGACGAATTGCCCAGCGCAGAATCCGCACTTCAAATCTTCCCAGTTTTGTGAGCAGATACGGGTCATGGCTGATCAGATCGTATGCCTCCAGATACAGGTACGGGGAAACACAGCCACTCATCACCCAGTGCGCAATTGCACGCAGTTTGTGCGCACTGTTGTTGTAATATTCCTCTTCCAGAAACGAAAGAACCCAGAATAACAAAGCAGAATCCGGATTTTCATGAAAAATCATCTCAATCTCATGCGTCATGCGGTCCACATATGCCGGTTCCCGTTCCAGAAGTGTCATAATATAAAGATAATAGCCCCACTCCGGTGTATGGTGATCGGGCCATTCCCGTTTAAATTCCTCAAGAATCCACTCCGCTTCCTGTTTCTGGTGATTGATCACCAGTGCCTGTGCTTTCATCAGCGGATACATCACCTGATCCGGAAGCATGGCATGCAGCTGGTTTAAACGTTCTACCGACTCATTTGCCCACACACCTGTCACAATTTTTTTCAGGCGGAATGCCTCATACAGTTCTACCAGCCCGGACTGACATTCCCTGATTTTGGCATGTTCTTTTTGTTCTTTGGCCTTTTGTTTTTCCCCTTTGTGCGCATAAATCTCCAGAACCTTTGTCTCATATACCGAGGAAAAAGTAATTTTGGCATAATTGTTTCCGGCATGCATCCGGTCATAGTCCACGATGTATTTCAGGACAAACGTACTCCCCAGAAAATCCTCCGAAGTAATCTGCGTCTGTGCCGGCTGTACAAACGCGGCATCGGAGGTGATGGCAAGTTCCAAATATCCCCATTCGCTCTTTTTGATTTCGATCTTCTGCTGCTGGCTTTCGGTAAGCGCATCAAACCGGCAGTCTGTCTCAGAAATTGTAAAATGGATCTGTTCTTTTCTGCCGGCTGCCACCAAAAATTCTTCCAGATTCTGCGACGATGGTTTTGCCGCAAGAATCCCCTGATAGTACATCTTTTCTTTTGTCTCTTTTGCTTTTAGAATATTGGGAAAACTCTTGTGATAAAAGAGCTGATATGCTTCCTGCCAGTTTTCCTTTGCAAGTGCCGTAAAATCCGAAAGACTGCGAATCGCACCTGTGGCAGTCTGCGCATATAAACGGGATATGGATACACAAAAAGAAAGGCTGTGTACACTCTGATTGCAAAGAATCACAAACGCACCCTTTTCCTCCTGCCCCTCAACGAGCCCCTTACTATGAAACTGATACCGAATCCGTATATTTTCGCCTTCAAACTGGGGCGTCAGGCACTCCATCCTTGGGTGGGTGGAGTAGACAATGCCCCTCACCGGAATATGGTTTTCACTGGTAATTTCAAATTCCCCGGTATATTCCTGTCCTTCTGTAACCGTAAGAAACAGTTCCTCGTCCGAAATAGAAAGCGAAGGCTGATCCGATTCGAATTTTCCTGCGGCTATCTGCCTGATTCTCTTCTGCACATCCACACCTGCTTTTCTACTAGTATGTCTTTTATTATATACGATTCCTTATATGCATGCAAGAACCAGCCCCACTTTTACGCCCTCGAAAAACGGGCATGGATCATGCGGCATCTCGCAGAAATCCACTCAACAATCAGACTCAGATACCGAAGAACCGGTTCCGTAATAATTGCAAAAATTACCATCAGCATTTCACACTGTTTGGAAATTTCCGTAATTCCGAAAAAACTTCTGCCAAACAGCATGCAAAGAATCCATCCTGCAATCACGCCGACCAGCATTACAATATGTCCGGTATTCATCGGTCTTGCAATGCGGTGCAGAATCATAAAACCAACGATTGCAACCAGAATGGTACATGATGTAGACAAACAATCCAGATCTACCTGAAATTCCCGGCAGAAAATCACCAGACCACTTACTACGATAAAATCCGTCAGTCCTGCCGGAAGTGCCCGCACGAGTACGTTGGTCAGGAAATGTCCGCGGATCAGATCCTTATTCGGCTCCAGTGCCAGAACAAACGACGGAATACCAATCGTAAACATACTGATCAGCGATACCTGTGATGGTTCCAGTGGATAATCCAGCATCAGAATCACGGAGAAAATGGCAAGCAGCATGGAGAAAATGTTTTTTACAATATACAATGCGGCGGTCCGCTCAATGTTGTTTACCACACGGCGTCCCTCTGCGACCACCGATGGCATTCTGGAAAAATCGGAATCTAAAAGTACCAGCTGTGCCACATTAGAAGCGGCTTCGCTGCCGGAGGCCATCGCCACGCTGCAGTCTGCATCTTTAAGTGCCAGCACATCATTTACACCATCTCCGGTCATGGCAACCGTTTTTTTATGCTCTTTCAGTGCCTGTACCAGCATCCGCTTCTGGCTCGGGGTCACACGGCCGAATACCGTATATTCTTCCACCGCGCGATCATAATCTTCTTTTTCTTTCAGAGTCGATGCATCGACAAAACGCTCCGCACCCACAATTCCCGCCTCTGCCGCAATGACGGAAACCGTCAGCGGATTGTCACCGGAAATCACCTTGATATCAACATCATTTTCCGCAAAATAAGTAAAGGTTTCCTTTGCCCCTTTGCGGATCGGATTGGCAAGCATCACAAAACAAAGCGGAAGTACCGGCTCTGTCAGCGGTTTCCGGTCAAGCGTCCCTTCATATTGCGCAAATACAAGCACACGGTAGCCTTTGCTGCTGTAGATGGCAATCTGTTCCTGATACTGGGCAAACTGCCCCCGCAGAACAAATTCCGGTGCTCCGATCACATAAGATTTTCCATCGTTCATCACGGCTCCGGAATACTTCGTTTCCGAAGAAAACGAATACACTTCCCTTGCCCGCATACCACTTCCGTTTGAGAAATGCGCTTTGAGTGCTTCCATCGTCGCATTGTCTTTTTCCTGCGCTGCCACAAAATCTGCCAGCAGCTGGGAAATTTCCAGCTGATCTGCCCCATCCAGAACAGAAAAATCATAGACATGCATCCCCGGCTCGGTGATCGTGCCTGTTTTATCCACACAAAGAACATTGACTCTCGCCAGCGTCTCAATACATTTCATATCGTGGATCAATACCTTCTTCTGTGCCAGCCGCACGGAACTAACCGCAAGTGCCACACTTGTCAGCAGATACAGCCCCTCTGGAATCATTCCGATGATAGCCGCCACCATACCGGTGATACTGTCATGAAACGTTCCCTCATTGTAAATAAACGACTGCACGAACAGGGCAATCCCGATCGGGATGATAATAATTCCCATCACCATGATCAGATAATTCAGGGAGCGGATCATTTCTGACTGCTCTCCCTTTTTGCTTTTCGTCGCCTGCAGGGTCAGCTTTGAAATATAAGAATCTTTTCCGACCTTCTCAAGACGTGCACATGCCTTTCCGGATACCACAAAACTTCCGGAAAGCAGGGAATCCCCCTCCCGTTTTTCAATTTCATCCGACTCTCCGGTGATCAGGGATTCGTTCACCTGCAGTTCTCCGGATACCACTTTCGCATCCGCCGGAATCTGGCTTCCCGCCGAAAATTCCACAATATCATCCAGCACCAGCTGATCTGCCGGAATCTCCTGCCTCTTTCCGTCACGGATTACAACTGCATGCGGTGCATTCAGAATGGATAATTTATCCAGCACCTTTTTGGAGTGTACCTCTTGGATAATACCAATACAGGTATTTGCCACAATAATCGGAAGAAACAGCATATCCGACCATGCACCCACAATAGCAAGCAAAACCGCAATCACAGCAAATACAAGATTAAAATATGTGCAGACATTTGAACGCACAATTTCCGGAACCGACAACGTGGAAGACTCTACTTTATAGTTGTTTTCTCCCTGTGCAAACCTTCTTTTTACCTGCTCTGCAGACAGCCCGGACTGTGGATCTGCTGCAATTCGTTCCATTCTGACTCTGTTTTCCTGTTCCATGATAATAATTCCATCCGCTTCCTATGTATTTTTTGTTAAATTTTCAGATAAAATTATTATAACCGATTCTTTCACAAAAGTTGTCCATTTTCCAAATATTTTTCAAACATTTAACAATTGTTTATAAATAATGCCGTAGCATGAGTTTCTGCTCCCTGATCACCTATACCATTTTTACCACCCAGACGTTGCTTCGTACCATGCAGTATCCGATCACGACCTTGATCAGTTCCGTGGCCTGTACCAGAAAATAAACACTTACAATTCCAAGTCCCGTACCGTGTGCCAGCAAAAATGCAACCGGCACAACAACCACCCAGGTAAACACCGAATCAAATAAAAACGTAACCATCGTTTTTCCACCGGAACGAAGCGTAAAATACGACGCATGACTAAACGAACAAAACGGCATGATCAGCGCAGAAACGGCGATAAACTTTGTAGCCAGATCCTTAATTTCCGCTGTCGTATTGTAAATATCAGGGAAAAATCCCCCCACGAGAAACATGATTGCTGCCATAATCACACAGCAGAAGACACTGAAAACAATCATCTTGTTGTCTGCGTCTTTTGCCTTTTCCAGTTCTCCGGCTCCCAAATACTGTCCCACAACAATACTGATACACGCTCCCAACTGTATATAGACAATGTTAAACAAATTGGTAATCGTCGTGGCAATATTCAGCCCTGCCACCACATCAAGTCCGCGCACAGAATAGCACTGGGTCACTGTGGTCATGCCCGCCGCCCATAAAACCTCATTGAACATCAGGGGAAGCCCTTTGATCAGTATCGTTTTCAGTTCGCTCACCGGGATTCCAAATCCGCGATAAGCCCCTTCCAGATACCGGTTCTTCTCCCGGTTTCTATGTGCCCAGAGGACAACAATAACCGCTTCCACATACCGGGCAATCACAGTGGCAAGTGCCGCCCCTGTCACCCCAAGTTCCGGAAATGGTCCCACACCAAAAATCAACAGATAATCCAGCACTGCATTGGTTCCCACCGCCACAAAACTTGCCAGCATCGGAACGAGCGTCTGTCCCGTTTCTTTTATATTGGTGGCATATGCCTGGTTCACTGCAAACGGAACCAGTCCCACCAGCATAATCACCAGATACTGCTTTCCATATTGAAGTGCCACATCGGTTGCTCCATTTCCCGCAGTATCCGTCAGATACAGGGAAATCAGATCCGATCCCTTCGTAAGCAGCAGCAACATGGTAAGTCCTGACACAAGTAACGTTGCATAAAGCTTAAAACGAAACGAATGCATATGTCCCCTGTGATCCCCATTGCCAAAATACTGCGCACCAAAAATACTTGCCGCCGACACTGCTCCAAAAATTGCCAGATTGTACACAAAAATCAGCTGGTTTACGATTGCAACACCGGACATCTGTTCCGTTCCCAGCTGTCCCACCATAATGTTGTCCAAAAAGCTGACCAGATTCGTGATGGCATTCTGCAGGATCATTGGCACTGCCAGCAATAAATAATGGCGGTAAAACGCACGATCCCCCATATACTTCTTTTTAAATTTTTTCCAATAACTCATTAAAAACCTCTTTCATATTATTTTTCAATCCTCTTTTCGAAATCCCTGGTTTAAAAATTCATTCCATTTCGCATTTGTATTCTCCCATTCATGCTTCTGCATAATCCGGTTCCGGTCACTTAGAATTGCCAGCATCTCGTCCACGATTTCCGCCATCGGAAGTTTCCTGTAATGTGACAAATAGCCAAGCATCCTCTGTGCCGTCCAGTCTGTGTTCAGATTCAGTGAAATCTGCTCACAAAACTCCTGTGGAAAGCCACGGTTCAGGAGGGTGTTATATAATTCTATTGATTTTTGTGTTCTGGGTTTCATGTCTTCTCCATTCTGCAGTAATCTTTTACGTCAATTCAATTAAAAACATCTCGTACAGATCATCCTCTCCCTGCAACAGCGGCGAATTCTCGCCGCCTCCATTCGTGGAGCGACGCATTGCTGCGTAAGAATCCTCACCGGCAGAGACCAGATCCATAGTGGAAAAGGTGCATCCATGCTCCTGTGCAATACGGCAGAATGCGGAAACCGGATTTTTCATTTCCCGCGTGGCTAACAACGCCTGCGCAAGTTCCGGATTGGATCGAGCCCTGGCTTTTAAATTTTCCAATTCATCATATATGTTCATCGTGTTTTCCTTTCTCATCCATCTGTAACCTTGTTATGTCACACATCTTTCTTACCTATTCTTTTAAACTCACAAAAAAATGCTCTCCTGCCGGTCAAATTACCTCTGCGCCAAATGGCATCAGGGATAATTTTGCAATTTTGAAAAACTGCTTTCCAAAAGGGATTCCGATGATGGTTATACAGCATATCAGACCTATCACTGCATTTCCAACCGCCATAGGAATTCCTGATACAATCAACCATATGATATTTGCAAGGAAACTGATCGTGCCTCCGCCATATACCACTTCTTTCCCAAATGGGAAAAAAGCCAATCCTGCAAACTTAAAACACTGCAAGCCTATTGGAATTCCTATGATAGAAATACACCACAGGCATCCTGCCACAATCCATGACAGGCCACTTAACAACCCACCACAAATAAACCAAAGTATGTTTCCTAATATGCTCATATCAATACTCCTTTTCTATCTCACCATCTATTCCATACATTTTCTTGAATTCATCAAGATCCGCCTGACTTTTAATCAGCATAACCTCTTCGATCTTACCTGTATGGATGTCCTTAAAACCGGCAACCTGCTCACCGTTACAGATGCTTGCCTTAATTACCGGCTTCTTGTTTTCTTTATCATAAGTCTTTATAACTGTCTTTTTCTTAAATAATCCCACTCTGAGCACCTTCTACAGGACACGCATCTGCATCTACAAATATCTGCATTTTCATAATTTCTTTTTCTGCCTTTCCAGTTCTTTTTGAATCCATGTCATAATTATATCTACAAGATAATCCTGCTGCACCTGACTCAGTTCCCTGCCCGGCTGCATTTTGTGCCACTTCCGGATACACTCTCTGCAGCATGTTGCAGTTGCATGTTGGGCAATAAATACCGGATGGCCCCTCATAGGAGTCTGTTTGCCATCATTTGCTATAAATGCGGGAGCTTCTCTCTTTGCAATAAAGTCCTTTGCATGTTGTCTGATCGTATCAAGTCCCTTTTGGTTTATGTAATCTATGTCTTTCTGCTTCAAATGAAAGCTGCTTCGAAATTTGGAATTGCCCAGTCTCTCAAACAACTGCCTGTACCACTCATCCTTTGTCATCAGAACTTCACTACTTCCGGATCATGCGTAAATGATGAAAATGTCGCTGTTGCATTCTTAAAATAAAATACCTCTGTGTTTCCATCGTCTGCTGAATACATCTTCTGTAATGATGGGTAAGCATCAAGCATCGACTGTCTGGCTTCTCTTCTGTCATCTTCCACAAGTTCTCCTGCTACACGGAGCCACTCTCCATTTTTAAATGCACAGATTTCTACCTTTGGATTTGCATGAATCTGTTTTGATACCTCTTTCACCTTACCTGTCTGAATATAAAGTTTCCCCTCAAAAATGTGGGCTGTACCAAAAGGTCTGACTCTTGGCTGGTCACCTTCTACTGTTGCTAAATAATATGTTTCTGCTTCTTTTAAGAATTTTTCTACTCGTTCCATGATGTAAGCCTCCTGGTATTTATCTAATAATGTAATTTTTATTTCCAGTAAGTGTCCAATAAACAGTTACCACCTGTCACTTATCGAACACTTTGTATCCGATAAGCCAAAAAGTGTTCGATAATGTTCAATAAAGTGTTCGATCATTAGTAATGTAATCCCTAAATCACATATTTAGTTGCTGGTCCTTTTCCAGCCTTCTTAATTAAACCTTTTATAATCATCTTAGTTTTGTATCTTTTTGAATTAGCAAAGCTCTCAAACTGTTTTCCAGTTCTCTATCACAGGCTTTAAGTTTTGTATCTTTTTGAATTAGCAAAGCTCTCAAACGCTGCCATTGGTACGGAACCCATGCCCTTGGTTTTGTATCTTTTTGAATTAGCAAAGCTCTCAAACCTCCGCCTTTGTCCGCAGTGTTTCCGCCCAGTTTTGTATCTTTTTGAATTAGCAAAGCTCTCAAACTGCCTTAGCAATCTGTCTGTCTCTCTCCTTGTTTTGTATCTTTTTGAATTAGCAAAGCTCTCAAACCTCCCGGACTACATTGTCGGAAGTGCTCTAAGTTTTGTATCTTTTTGAATTAGCAAAGCTCTCAAACCATCAGCAACGCCTTTTACGATGTAATCTGGTTTTGTATCTTTTTGAATTAGCAAAGCTCTCAAACTAATACTTGTCTTATTGGAGAAATTCACATGTTTTGTATCTTTTTGAATTAGCAAAGCTCTCAAACAGTCCCGGGCATTAAACATAATCTGGCACTGTTTTGTATCTTTTTGAATTAGCAAAGCTCTCAAACGCGTCATGATCCGTCCTAATTCTTTGGGATGTTTTGTATCTTTTTGAATTAGCAAAGCTCTCAAACGCCGAAGAACTCGGACACCATTTCACTACTGTTTTGTATCTTTTTGAATTAGCAAAGCTCTCAAACGAGAGTATTAACTCATACAGTTCCCTGTCAGTTTTGTATCTTTTTGAATTAGCAAAGCTCTCAAACCGATTGGACGCGATACACAAACACAGTATAGTTTTGTATCTTTTTGAATTAGCAAAGCTCTCAAACACAATTCAAACCTTTTACGGAAATGTTTTAGTTTTGTATCTTTTTGAATTAGCAAAGCTCTCAAACTACCGCGATTGCTTTTTCGCCCATTGACTCGTTTTGTATCTTTTTGAATTAGCAAAGCTCTCAAACCTAACAGCCTGCAATACATCATTTCTTGTTGTTTTGTATCTTTTTGAATTAGCAAAGCTCTCAAACGCATAATCAATCGAACTTCCGATTGATGAGTTTTGTATCTTTTTGAATTAGCAAAGCTCTCAAACGCGTGCAGATCAGTTAGCGATGGATGTCTGGTTTTGTATCTTTTTGAATTAGCAAAGCTCTCAAACAAGTACGTTATTCTATTGCGAACAGAAATTGTTTTGTATCTTTTTGAATTAGCAAAGCTCTCAAACAGGCACTTGCTATTTACCCGATGGCGACAAGTTTTGTATCTTTTTGAATTAGCAAAGCTCTCAAACAAGCATATCAAACAGATCTTGAGACATAGGGTTTTGTATCTTTTTGAATTAGCAAAGCTCTCAAACCTCAAATCACTTTGAGGTCATCTCCGAGCTTATTCTATATTGCGAATATAGTGCCAATTCTTATAATTCAATTATACATAAATCCTCATCAATTATCCAGCATTTTTCCCCTTCAATATGTGGTGTCTGTATTGCTTCTATAACAATAAGATATATTTTATTGTATATTGTGAATTCATAAAGCTGTATAATTTCCTCTGTTGAAAAATAGGCTTTTAAATTTGGAATAACAAATATATTAACTCCGCAAATTTGATTCATGAGATTTATATATTGCATCATTTTTTCAAGTAATGAGTCCGAGTCATCATCAATTTCTACTGATAGGGATTTCATTAAACTAGATAAATCGGTATCAAAATTATATTTTAAATTATATGGAACAGTAGAAATAACCTTATCAAAATACGATATCAGTTCCTGTTTAAACAAGACGCTCTCTTCTTGCAGTAACGTATCATTTTGAAATGTAAGTTCCTGATACAATTTTGTTATAATTTTTCTATCATTAGTATTAATGCTAAAGATATTATAAATACAATCCATTTTCTGTGATAGCTTCAGTTCCTTGCTTTCATCGGATAAAATGAAATCTCCATTTTCTCCCTTATACTGTTTCCATAATGTCTCTAATATGTTGGAATAGACTAGATGATTTTCTATTGATAAAACGAGTATTTGATTTTCTATTAAATCAAACTCTAAATCATACAAAGTATTAACCAGTTTCATAATATCACCAGCCTTTCATCGGTATCCAATACGCACGATTTATTTTCACCGACAACATATTCCATCTTTGAATATTGCTTTTCAGTGACCCTTAAAATCTGTACAAGTCCCTCTGCCGGTTTATTCTTTCTGATGCTTTCCTGAATAACATCTGCAACACCTGAATTTTGTACTAACTTGCAATATACCGATTCCTGCAACATGAAAAAGCCTGATTTTATCAGGTATTTTCTAAACTCACGATAATCTCTGCGTTGTCTTTCAGTCAGCACCGGAAGATCAAATAACACCATTATTCTCATATATCTATAACTCATCCTTATAGAACTTTATCAATGAAATATCGCCATCATTAAGTGCATCAAAAATACTCCGACAATATATTTTCATTGCATTGTTCACGCACTCCTTTCTCCCTGCTATAATCACTTCTTTTTGCAGCAACCTTAATATTTCTATTTTTTCATCATGCTCAAACTTTTCTGGCATCATATTTTTTACCAGATTATCTACAATAGGTCGGAATGGCTCCATCAAATCAGATGCAAGATTGAACTGATTAAAAATATTATCATGAAACAAACCAATTTGCGTAATATATCCATTAAGAGCAGTTTCTCTTGCACAAGTAGAAAGTAACAGACTATATCCATAATTTAATGCTGCATTTATACTGTTTTCGGCTGATCTTGTAAAATCCAAACCAAATAATGCATTAAAATAAACTTTGGCTGCATGCCCCTCCCTGTTAGTTGCATCTCCAAATTCAATTTGTGTAATATATTCATAAAGCAGCTGAGCTTCCAGCTTATCCCATCTCTCAAGATTTTCCGCCTGCTTCCGAATTTTTTCGGTAACAATTTCAGTCCATACAGATGTCTTTATATCTTCTGACCACGCAATCTGTTTTCGTACTTTCATACTTGTGTCATGGCTTCCATAATACGGAACAAGTTCTGATGACGGATTTCTTTTTTCATCGCAGAATATTACTTTTATTTTCTTTTTTGTCAACTCACATAGTAATGCTGCCGTAAGAGAAACGGATGTTGTTTCAATCATCAATATTGAAATTTCACTAATATGAATTTTTACAACATCCTGATTTCTCACTATCAAATACCCCATTTGATAATCCAGTTTTGCACTATTTGAGATGACAACTGTCCGCCAACTCATACTGTTCGGAGATTGATCTTCTTTTCATACAATCCGGTTACAGACTGATTGATAAGATATATATCTTCATCTCCGATTTTTTTACTAATTGGCATAGCTCCCGCAGACTTTGAATATTTGATTAATGATAAATCAGCCTCATACCCCATAACCGCTGACAATTGCAATACTTTATACAATACTATACATTGTTCTTCTGTCGATAAATCATTAAATATATTCCTCGCATCTTCCAATTTTTTTCCTATACCATTTGGTCTTTTTGAAAAAATACTATTTCTAAATTTGTTTATAAGTTCCAAATATAATAATTGATTTTTTTCTTTTGTAATCATCTCATCTATCACATTTTTTTCGTTATATTTTTCTAATTTCGATATATATTTTATCCACTCATTTTTTAAGCAAAGATTTACAGCATTACGAACAATTAATCGCCCAGGTTTTTTCCCAGTAATATAACAAAAATAGTTGTTACGTTTTATTAATGATCCTATTTTAATTTTTCTAACCCTTATATCAAAATCAATAAGCCCCAGTACTTGTTCGCAGTATTTTTCTAATTCAATCGGATTTTGATCTATCTTTTTAGCTATATATAATGGTACCGACTCAATTGTCCTGATTCGATTTTTCTTCTCAGTATGTTCTACTAAAAAGAAATATGTGCCTGCTATATCATTAAACCCACCATACTTTGTTACATCCTGCATCTTACTGTCACTCGTTTTAAAAGGTAAATATTGATCTTTTTTAGCATCTATGGCAGAGTGTCTTTCCTCTTTAGTTAAGCGTCCTTTTTTTTCAAAACTATATCGTGTCATCAACGGAGTGTTTCTTCCCAACACTTTCTTTACTGTAGCTATTGTTCCTGCCTCACCGTCCTTTTTCTGTGCGATCCATGCAACTTCACCATTACGTTCAACATCCCAGTCAAACATTTTTGATAAATTGTAATTATTTTTGGTTTTATCACGGTCATAATCATTTTTTATAAAGTTAAGAGGATTCTGTGTGAATTTTACATAATACACATTTCCTACCACGATATTAAGGTAAGCATCATGTGCATGATGAAATTCATTAATCAGACGGCTCTTAGGAATGTCTCTCGTATTTCTAAACTCGGACACATTTGACGCTTTTGCATAGACTATCTTACTTTCTGGTAAAAGCTGCTGTAGTATATTTGCAACTCCTTTTGTTCCCTGACTTGTTTCAACAAGCTGTCTTGCAATAAATCCAGCTTTTTGCTCATCAGTGAACGAATTTCTTCCTATAAGGCGATTATACTTTTCTTCTGTAATAAATCCTGACCTTCTAAGCTCTGACCACATATTTTTCTGTGACGCAAGAATTTCATCCTCTAATGGATAAATATCGCTCTTATGTGCATTCTTTTCTTTACATACCAAAACCAGATTATTGTCAATATTATCATCCTTAACAAAATGTCTTGGATATACATGATCTATATCATATAGGTTATTATTGAAAAGATCACTTAATTCTATATGCTTTCCTGTGTACATGCATCTGCCTTTTTGTGTAAGATAAAGGTACATTTTCTTGCTTCTAATGCTTCCTGTTTCATCTGCATGCGCAATTACTTTCATCCAATCAACATCTTCATCTTTTACTTTCTTGTATAGTTCTTCGAATTTTTTACGTCTGCTCTCAGTACGCATTTTGCGTTCATCCGGTCTTCGTGTCATTTCAACAAATATACGATCCGGTTCACATCCCAAAACTTTTACCAGCTCCTTAATAATAAGGATTGTCTGCCATATCATCCGCTTTACCGGAGCAGAAAAATAATATTCATCCAGATCTTCTGCCTCTATATCTGATAATGTTTTCATCATCGTATTTTGATACTCAGCCAAACGTTCTTTGTAATTATATAATCTACTGTTTATAAGTTCCATCAAATTAAGATTATCGTTCCATAACGCTCTGATGATACTTACAGACTCCCCTGTTGAAACATCCGCTCCATTAAGCTCTAAGAAATTTTTTGATAAATTGCCCCAATCTTTGAACTTAAAACCTACTATTCTCTTAATCTGCTCTTTTGTAAGCTTCTCGCCATACTTTTCTTCTATTCTATCCTTTAAAAATTTTTTGGAATCCCCATAAACTGTGCACCAGAATACAATATCCTCTACCATTTTCTGAACGCTATCTTTAGAGATATCATCCCCCAATATCGCCTTGAATTTACCATATGTCGTTAATGCATTGTTTATAGTAACATCTATTCCTGTAACCTGTTCTTCTGCTTCAATAATTCCTCTTGTATGCAAATATTTACATAACTGCTTTTTCGTTACTCTCTTTCCTTTTTGAAATACCTCTTTATATATATCCTGTTTTAATTGAACAGAAATTCTCTCTCCGTCAATCTTAATATTATTAATTTCATTGAGAACACAAAAACTTTGATATTCAAGTGATGATTTTGGCAATACCGGTTCACCGCTAATATATGTACAACGTCGTACCATGCGTGATATAAATGCCTCTGATGTCGCTTTCATATCTATTTTTTCATCAATATTCCATGGTAAAACCTGTCCTTCTTCCTTTCTTACTACCCAGCCATTTCCTCCATCTTTATTGCTTTTTTCCGTCGTTGGTCCAACATAATATGGTATTTGAAAACTAAACAGTTTCATTATTTTTTCAGATACCGATAAACCTGTTTCATCTTTTTCTCTTAAAAACGGAAGATACCTTTCCGCATTTGAAAGTATTTTTTTCATTTCTTTTGCATGAACTTGATTCGGTATAACACCATTAGATGCAGTTAACTGTTTAGGCAAAAATGTCTCGTTTTCTATTGACATCAATATGCGCTGTACATCTGCATCTTCCGCAGGTACATTCTTTAAAAGTTTTTTGATTGCTTTATATAATTCTTCGGATGATCTTTTATTGCCTACTCTTCTTTGCTTTGTTTTTGAATTATAGGAACCTACATATGATGCATATGAGCCATCTGCCTCACTATTAAAGAAGTTATCGTAATCTTCTTTGCTGCAATATTTTCTGATTACATTTTTTAAAAGTTTTAAATCTTCTTTATGCTTTTCGTATGACGCAACTCTTGCCTGTGACAGATAATTATGACCTTTCATAATACCAGCCAATGAACCAATATCATATATGTCCTTCATGGCCATGATTATTTCAAAATAATCTTCGCCAAGTATATTAGCTATTTCATCTGATTTTTCATCAAAAGATGCTTCTGACAAGCAGATATCTACTTTTGGCACTTCGTCACTCTGTATCTCCGGGAAAATTGCACATGCATTAAATTTTAAGCCACACAAACCTCTTATCAACTCTTTATATGGCTTATTTTTATAATCCACGCCAAGTATCTCTGCAAGTCCTTCTGCTTTTCTGGTTCTACTCATATCTCTGCGCGACAGAAGATCTTCTATTTTTTTACCATCGATTGTCTCATTCAAATTATATTGTGTGAATTCAGAAAGTAAATTTGTTAATTCTAAATAAGCATTGTTTATATTATTTTCTCCGCTATTTTCACCTAATCCTGAATTCAAAAAGTGTCCACGATGTTTAAACATATTAAGCAATGCCAAGAACACAAGCCTTACGTCATGCTTATCGGTACTCTCTATTAATTCTTTTCGTAAATGATATATTGTTGGATATTGGTCAAAATAATCCTTATCTGTGTAATCATCATCATTAAAAACATTATTTTTATATCTTACCTCCGTATCTTTATCCTCCAAGTGATATTTACTGTTTGCCAGTCTTTGAAAAAAATCAGGATCAACTTCACCTATAGTATCATGAAAATAATCCTTTAATAAACCAATCCTAACCTGCTCTCTTTGTCTTCTCCTTCTGCTTATTCTATGCGTACGTCTTTCCACAGCAGTAGATGCCTCATTAAATTCACGTATTCCCCATAAGTCTTTTCCTTTTGCCTTAAACAAATTGTAGTTTGGATCAGTAACCGCCCAGCCTACAGAATTAGTTCCCATATCGAGTCCCAAATAATACTTGAATGCTGCCATAAAGTCTCCTCCCTAATTTTTATTATTTTATTGTTGACTATATAAATTTACATGCTATAATAAAGGTGAATTAGCAAAGCGAGTGCAAATAAGGTTATCCGGCATCGTCTTTTGACTCTGCATGGTGCAGATTAAATTAAGGCCTATGGCCTTTTTTTATTACTCTACACCGCACCATTTTAATTTAAAAGTTTTCATTCTACTTTTTCAATTAACTATAAGATTTTTATTTTCGAATAATACTGTTCCAAATCCTCTTCCATCTGCACCTTCACTTTTTCAAAATCTTGCTTACTCATTTTAATAAAAAGCGCATGATTCATAGAAATCACATTCAAATCCTTTGAATAATACAGGAACCGTTTACGCTCAAATTTTTCAAAAGGATTTGTCAGCATATTGCTTTTAATATATTTCCGATCTTTCAATCGTTCTGCATTATATGGACAACTTGACCGATCTACCGGAAGTCCCTTATCAATCCTGTCTTGGTAAAAAGCAATATAATCTGTGAGCACATTATCAATTTTTGCATCTCCAATTTCATTCATATTTTTTAGGAATGAAAGAAGAAACGGCATCTTGTAAGAAAGACTGTAATCACGTTCTTCCAGGAAATCAAAGAAGTCCGTTTTGATCGTTTCCTCTGTATGTTCTGGAATATTATTTTCCTCACGAATCTGCTTCACATGTTCTGGTGCAAAAAGATAAATTTTTCTACTTCCAAAAGTAATCATTTCATCCGGAGAAATTTTTCCTTTGGTAACCCAGCTGGTAATAGTTCCCGTACTTAAATAAAATTCTCTCGCCAGCTGTTCCTGATTTAAGTAATCACCATATTTTTCTTCGAAAGTTTCAATGTCCACCTGCACAATACGTTCTACTGTTTCATGCAGACCATCTACTTCTATCATATCTCCCACGGAATAATCTCTTTTTAAAATACTTCCAAATGCAGTGTAAAATGAATTAGAAAAAATAGAATGCATGGAACACGGTTTTGCCATGGCACCATACTCATCTACTACATCAATAACAAACACATTTGTTTTTGTATTTGTTCGTCGAAGTCCTCTGCCAATCTGCTGCATATAAAGAACCTTGGAAAGTGTTGGACGCGCCATTACCAGAATTCCAAGTTCCGGATAATCCCATCCCTCCGAAATCATTTCACAAGCACACAAAAAACGTATTTTTTTCTCACGAAACTGTTGCATAACTTCATCCGGATTTTTTGTTTTTCTGGTATATGCCTTTGCCGAAAGACCATTCGCATTTAATACACACTCCATCTCCTGTGCATGATTCGTATTTACACAAAACACGACTCCCTGCAACTGCTCAGCTTTTCCTTCCGAAAAATAGTTGTATAACACATCTGCAATCAATTCATTTCTGGACTTTACACGAATACTCTTTTCCAAATCAGCATTAATATAATCTTTGCCATTGAATCGAATATGACTCAAATCCAGATTGGTTTCAATACGACACACATTTGCCTCTGCAACAATTTTCTTTTTCATCGCATCAACCAAAGATAAGCCTGTCTTATAATTACCAAATATTGTCTCCAACTTCTTTTTGTCTGGTCGTTGATCTGTTGCTGTAAGACCAATCAAAAAATCAGGCGTAAAATACTGAATAACACGTTTTAAAACTGGGGAAACTGCGTGATGAGCTTCTGCTCGTGTCAAGTAAGAAACAAAAAAAAATTAATTTTTTTTATCAATGGGGAACCTTTAGCAAGATTCCCCATGTTACTTCTTTATAATTTTGTTTTCTCGCTATTACTACTGATTATACCATCATCCAGCCTGAAAGTCATCAAAGTTCCATCTGATTTCAATATGCTCATTATCATACACCAACACATAATCAATGAGATATCTGATTACTTCTTCATCAAACTCATCCAACTTACTAAGCTTTGTTAGCTGTTCCTGCTTTGCATCAAGAAAGAGATCCTTTTGCATATCAAGTGTTTCCTGCTTCTCTGTAATCAGACTTTCTATCTCTGCGATTTTCTGCTTAACTTCTGCAGTCTTTTTTGCCATCTGATCACGAGTGATATTTGTTTTTGTATAATCATCGTATATCTCAAACTTTAGCTTTGCATAGTGTGCCTTTGACTTTTTAAGTGATTCGATTTCCCTTTCAAGATTATCTGGACAATTACCGCCATCAGTTTTCAACTCAAATTCCTGCAACTGAGCCAATGCCATATTTCTAGCAATGTCTAGAAGTGTCGCCTCAAGTTCTTCACCTCTAATACGTGACACATGACCGTTGTGGCATCTGTATGAGGATTTATTTCCGTATTTATAAAGTCCCTTACCACATATTCCACAGCGAATATACGATTTACGCCACTTTCCATTTGGTTTTCTCTTCGTCACTTCTCGTCTTGCTATCATCTTGTGAGCAAGCTTGAAGTCTTCCACAGAAACTAATGGTTCATGACAGTTTTCAACAATTATCCAGTCCTCTTTATCTCTCTGCACAACCTGATGACCGGTATCAATATTATCAGCCGTCTTGTTATTGATTACAGAACCAATATAGACTTCATTATATAAAATCTCCATTACTGTACTGGCACTCCACATGTGCTCACCAATATCCCTTTCATAACATCTCTTAACTCCAATCTTTTGGTAATACTCAAATATGCTATCATATCCATTATTATTCAGATAATTTGCAATCTCGGTGTATTTCATGCCTTTAATAGCCAGTTCAAATATCAGCTGGACAACAGGTGCTGTTACTGGGTCAGGCACTAACATATGCTTATCATCTTCACTTTTCTGGTATCCAAAAGGAGCAAATGCAGCAATGTACTTTCCCTGCTTAGCCAACACTGCCTTAGCGGCTCTTACCTTTTTTGATGCATCCTTACAATACAATGCATTCACAAGATTTTTCAGTGCAACACTCATACCTCCGGTTGAACCAAAGCTGTTAGCAGAATCGTAATTATCATTCACGCTGATATATCTTACCTGAAGAACCGGAAATATACATTCCATATAGTTACCAACTTCAAGATAATCTCGTCCGAGTCTGCTGTAGTCCTTCGTCACAATAACCTGAATCTTACCAGCCTTTACCAGATCCATCATTTTTACAAAATTAGGTCTGCTAAAGTCTGCTCCGGAATATCCATCATCTGAAAATTCCATTATGTTGCAGTCCTTTAGTTCAGGCAGTTTCTGGATATGATCAAGCATTAACTTTCGCTGATGGGAAATACTGTTACTTTCCTCATGAGCAGCCAAGTTGTCATCTTCATCTGATAATCTCATATAGAGAGCTATCGTCTTATCCATTGCTGCTCACCTCTCTTTCTTCTGCCACTTTAAGCAGCTCCTTTAGGAAATCATCATACAAGAGCTTAACTTCTACATTGCCATCATAAAAAACAATTTCCGATACAAAAGCATCCACAAGCTCCTTTGTAAGTTTTCTTTTAGTCATATATTTATTGACAGTTTCTTCCCATCCTTCATCAATATGAAATTCTTTTTCATACAGACTTCTTCGATGAAGCAATTCAGTAATCTGCGCTTCAATCTCATTTACTCTGCTTTCATATTCTCTCTGATACTGGCACAGTTCTTCCGCAGTGATTAACTGTTCCCTATAATCTTCATACAAACCACTTTTGTTAGCGGTAATTCTTCTTACATCATTTTGAAGTTTTGCTATCTGCTTGGTATAAATATCATATTGAAGAACATTCTCTTTTCTGTTGTTCATCTTCTGAACAAACTTTGTTTTCTCAACACACAAACTCATATGCTGACGGATAACAGAAAAAACACTATCCATAACCTCAGAATAATCATAAGAGTACTTATTTTCACATAGCCTAGCTAATTTTCTACGGTTCTTACACTTATAATAGAACTTTTCTGAATAAGTGTGATGCCTGCCAATCAATACACTGCCTCCACAACAGGCGCATTTTGTTTTATATACCAGAATATTATCCGGCTTATTTGGAACATCAGCTTTAGGTTTTGATGCTTCTAAATGCTTCTTTTTGATATGCTCCATTCTCTCCCTTGTTTTGCAGAAAGTGTCCTTATCAATTATTGGTTCATGAACATTTTCTATTCGCTGCCATGTTGATGCATCTGTTTTAACATTCTTTCTCCCGGTATCAAGAGCCTTCCTTTGCTTTCCATGAACAATATTTCCAATGTAATATTCCCCTTGGAGTATCTCTTTTACATGCGAATGGTGCCATTCTCTTGCTTTTTCAGCAAGTTCAATCTTTCCTGCCTTATAGAATCTGTATTTCGGAGGTGAAAGAATTCCTTCGTTTTGCAAAGTCTTTGCAATACCAGCATATCCCTTCCCATCCAAAAACATATTAAAAATTCTAACTACATTGTCAGATACCTCTTCATCAATCAAAAGCTTTCTTGAACCATCTGTAGCCCTGTAATATCCATATGGTGGCGTTCCCTCGCTGAAGCCGCCCTGTGCCCAAATACTATGCTTTCCGGTCTCTACTTTCTTTGAAAGGTCTTTGGAATAATATTCGTTCACAATATTCTTAAGCGGTACAGATAAATCAGTTCCCGGTCTTGCTGTATCAAAATCATCTGTGATGGCAATATATCGTACATCCAGAAAAGGAAAAACTCTCTCAATATAATTACCTGCTTCCACATAATTTCTTCCAAGCCTGCTAAGATCACGGGTTATAACAGTATTGATTTTGCCGGCTCGAATATCCTGAATCATTCGGTCAAATTCCGGTCTTTCAAAAGTTGTTCCTGTAACAGATATATCAGCATACACACAAACTTCTACCATATCATCCTGCCCATTAATAAACTCTCTGATATATGCAATCTGTGTATCTACAGTATCTCTTTCCTTATTCGCCTCTGATTCGAATGAAAGTCTCGCATAGATTCCAACCTGATATGGTTTTGCCTCCTTATCCAGGCTTAAAACTGCTTTTGTTGTCAGATTGTCAGTTGGCTCTGCAACTGCAATCGGCGTATTTTTTCTACTCTTTCTTGCCATACTACACAGCCTCCTTTAATCTGATATTCAGTTTTCCCGTACTGTCCACTTCAACAAAATGTCCCTGACTTTCTATTACATCAAGACATTCCTTGTAGCAGTCATCAAAGTCAAACACTACTTCAATGTGATTCTTATCAAATACCTTTATTTCACGGATAAGAGATACAACCACTTCCCTCGTGAGTTTCTCAATGTTTTTATGTTCCGTAAAATAATCAAGCCATACAAAGCCTTTGCTCTTACGATTCAACACATCTTCCATTTCCAATTCAATCTGGTGAATGGCAATCTCGGCACTCTTTTTTCTCTGCTCATATGCTGTATGAAGCTCTTTGTAATCTTCCTTTGAGATAATGCCATCCTTCATATCCTCATAAAGCATTCCTCTGAGGTCTGCACATCTGTCTACCTCTGCCTGTTTCTTTTCACGCCTTTCCTCAAGCTTTTTCATATCAAGCTGCTGAAACGGCACGTTGCCGATAAAAGAAAGAATTCTTTTAAGGTCAATCATGTTATCAATGTGTGTCTGTAAAAGCTCTAGCACCACTTCTTCCAACTTATCCGTGGAAATTCTGTGGGAACTGCACTGCTTTGAATCCTTATGGGTTGCACACAGATAATAGGCATAAGTTTTGCCACCCACTTTTGAAGTTTTTCTTACCATGGGAATCCCACAGCCACCACAGGTAACTACCCCTGACAGCGGATAAACTTCCTCTCTGTCCGGCGATGTTCTTGTATCCATTGCAAGCAATCTCTGTACTACTTCAAAATCCCTGTCCGTGATAATCGGCTCATGGTTCTTTTCAATCCTTACCCATTCGCATTTTTCTTTGATTATGGTCTTTTTGACCTTGTGATTCGGTGTTGTCTGTTTTCCCTGTACGAGATTACCTATATAAACCTCATTTGTAAGGATTCTCCTTACCATGACTGAAGTCCACTCCGACTTTTCTTTTGTCTTAAAGCATGTCTGATAATTGCTTCCCGTGCTTGCTTTATACTCAGCCGGTGGAAGTATTCCTGATGAATTAAGTTCACATGCAATTGCATCCTGACTTTTTCCATGCAACTTCATTCTGAAAATATCTTTCACAACATTTGCTGCATATACATCAATTTCCAGTTTGTGCTTATCTTTGTCTTTCTTTTTGTATCCATATGGCACAAATGCCGTGATTACATCTCCCTGTTTTCTCTTAATTTCAAGATGTGAACGTATCTTAATTGAAATATCACGACAGTAAGCATCATTAATAAGATTTTTGAATGGAATAATAATCTCATCTGACTGCGACTTTGCCTCTCCGGAATCAATACCATCATTGATTGCAATAAATCTTACTCCCATAGCAGGGAATAATCGCTCAATATACATACCTGAATCTATATATTCTCTTCCGAATCTGCTCAGATCCTTAGTGACAACGCAATCAATTTTGCCTTTCTTAATATCTTCAAGCATCATCTGGAATGCCGGTCGCTCAAAATTAGAGCCGCTGAAACCATCATCAACATACTCCTGCACAACCTCAATATCATTTTTGTTTTTGAGAAAATCTCTAATCAGTGATTTCTGATTTGCGATACTGTTACTCTCAGTTTTTTCATGTGAAGCAACAGCGCCATCTTCCTTCGATAAACGAACATAGATGGCTGCATGATAGATCTTTTTGATCTGACTTATCTGACTCATATGCACATCCTCCTATTGTTGTTTAAGTTAGAAGATAACTTTTCAATAAGGTGATATGCACTAATTTAGAATTTTTATACCAAAAACATCATAGCACATATCACTTTGAAATTCCACCACAAATTTTCAGACATTCAAAAGCAGATTTTCAAATGCCTGTTCCATCGACAGTCCATTATTCGCAAAGCTTACCTTAATCATCATACTTCCACGACGCAGCATATATGGATTTCCCACCTGTTTTAAGAACTGTGCCTGCCTCTTACTCTGTGGCTGATTTTTATCTATTTTAATTTTTCTAATATCAGTCAGATCTTCTATTTTTACATTGTTAAAATCCACATCTAATAGTGCTCTGTATTCTTCTGCTGTCATAAAATCTATCCCCCTTTCAGTAAAAATGCCACCCATAAAATACAGGTGGCTATGTAACCCGGAGCAAATGCCCCGGTAATATTTAATTGTACTTTTCATATGCCCCAATCTGGATTTTTACACATTCAGTAATCTTATCAAGTAGTTCCGTATCCGAAATTGAAGCAACTACCCTCTCAATCTGGACATTTACATCAATGGATACAATCTGCTCACATAATGCCATACTGTCAAATACCTCAAAATCTGTGTCAGTAACCTTTACCTTTGCAGCCGGTATTAGACAGTGGGTTGGCAGATATTTCTTTTTCCATGTTTTTGTGGACATGGCTACTGCTGTGACAACCGGTGAATACTGATTTGCTTTGTTATTTGAGATAATAATATAAGGTCTTGTATACTTCTGAATGCTCCCTTTACTTACTGACTCCAGATTTGCAATAACAATGTCGCCCCTGTTCAGTTTCATCTATGTCATTCCTCCTGTTCCCTGATATATTCTTCTGCCTCATCCTCTGTCGGACAGGCAACAATCCGTTTCCCATATTCATCAATCACTACTGTTTCGCCCGGAAATATAATCAGTTTTAATTTTCTATTTTCTTCTGTCATATCATTCATAAGAAATGAGAGCAGGTTCATAGCCCCTGCTCTCTGCATTAATACTGATTCCATGTTCCGCTGCAAGTGTCATTACAGCTTTAATCTCATTAAGTTCCATTGAAATGTCTACCACATCTCTTACTAGCACACAGATAATGACATCTCTTTCAATATAATATCTTAATCGTTCAACCGCTTTTTTATCTGTATTAAAAATTGTCTCAACAACTTTCATGCCGGACTTTTTTGCATATGCCTCGATACGGTCAGCTGTATCATTTGCATTATTCCTTACAAATATCAGACATTGCTTTTTTTCTCTGGAATCCTGCATATTGCCTCCTATCTGCCGTCCCTGATGTTATGATAGAACATTGATACCGTATCAAGCACCAGCCCTCTTATATCACTTTCCTGAACAGGCTCTTTGTGCATCATCTCATAACACTCTTCAAGTTCTCCATTAATATCCTCCACATAGATATCATATTCGCTGAGTTTTCCAAGCGTATCAATAACGGTCTCATCTGTTGCACCAATCATATCCTTTGAAAGTGTTATGATTGTATTAACATCTTCTTCCATATTTAAGCCGATAAAGGCATATTTCATCGGAAATGAAACTCCTTCTGTAGAAGCAGGCTCTGAAAGCATAGCTACAATTTCATAGCCATTATCCTTACAATACTTTTCAAGCAGCGCCGGCACAAAATGATCTGTAGCCTCTAATCCTGTTTTTGCATAATATATAATTGCTCTTTCCATCTTAAAATCTCCTTATAAATAATATTGATTTGATACTGTGCGCACTTTATCTCCTCACATAAGCTGACTTATCTGTACTCTCCACACCATCACACCTAAACATTTCTTTTCTGTCGGTGACCATAAATCAGTTTGTGTGGGAAGATAAAATACTATCTTCCCGGTTTCTTAACCATCCCCGTATCGGGTAACATATCCTTTGCCAGCCACAATCACTTCGTAGTT
>OKSD01001031.1_pt1 | contig 29255 bp, 28 predicted proteins | sample 1601221 | NCBI WGS metagenome assembly OKSD01 (sample SAMEA3541550, study PRJEB24748) | human gut metagenome | biome: human gut; feature: human-associated habitat; material: faeces | place: China | collected 2012
TAGTTATACTTTAAATTTATCAAATAATTTTTCTATTAATAATTATAATTATAAAATTATTTTAAGTAATAAAATATTTAAAATAATACAATTAAAAAATAAATTAAATTATTTTTATATTTCTAATTTTAATAATAATAATATTAATAATTCAATTCAAAAATATAGACGTATTAAATATAAATCTATTAAACGTAATACTTCTAAAATTTTAGCTAATAGAAGAAGAAAAGAATATTATATTTCAAAAAATAAATATAAAGATTTTTTAAATTTTATTTACTCTGAAGATTTTAAATTAAAATTTCATAGATATTATTGGAATGACTGTAGAGCTAAATTTAGAAAACGTCATTATATTTGTAATAAACTTTCTACTTCTTTTAGTTATAAATATTATAATATTAGTAAAATAGGTGTTGATAGACCTTATTATTCTAAACATTTTATATATAATAGACTTGTATTTAATTTTAGAAATACAAAAATATCACGTTATAATAAAAGAAATTTATATAATTATTATAGAGCTAATGTTAGATATTTAAAAAATAAACGTTTATATTATTCTGTTTCAAGTGATATTTATAAATATGTTTTTTATAATATCATAAAAACTTCATTAACTGAAAAATATAAAGTTCGTAATGATTTTAATGTATTATTATCTTTAATTAAAAAATTAAATTTAAATAAACATGATTATTTAGATATATTAAATGATTTACAACAAAAATATGATATATTATTAAAAAATCGTAGATTTAAAAATTTAAATTATGATTTTAATATAAAAAATATCTATTTGATGACAAATTTAATTAAATATTATAAAAAAGATATATTAAATTTAAATTTAAATCATAATTTATTTAATATTTTATATAAAAATAATTTAAAACATAATGAATATCGTTTTGTAAATTATTCTTTATTTATTTTTCGTAAAAATAGACTTATATTAGAACCTTTAGAAAAAAGAACTAGTTTTTATATATCTTATAATAAACCTAAATTGAATTTACCAAGTAATATTCGTAAATATTTAATAACTTATTCTTATAAAAATACTAATATTAAATCTATTTATAAACAATTATTTATACGTGAAAAATATTATCGTTTTAAACGTATTAAAAAATATTTATATAGAAATAATAAAAATGTTTTACAAAATAAATCTAAAAATAATTATATATCTAACTTAAATATTATTGATTCTAATATGAAATTCAATGATAATTTATTTTTTATTGATTTATTTATTAATTTTAATGTACGTAAATTAAATAAATTATATAATTCAATAAATTATACTAAAATAAATAAATTTAATTTATATCGAAATTATAAAAATGATATTAATATTAAATTACAACCTAATATTAAACATAACTTTAAAATTAAAAATAATCATAAAAAATCTAAAATTAAATTTTATACTTTTATTTTGAATAATAAAGATTATAATAATATTGGTAAATATAGAAGTATTGATAAATTAAAAGCAAATTCTATAATTAATAAATTTACTTATATATATAATCATCGTACTTATATAGCTTCTCAAAATAATTCAAAATATATTTATAATTATTATAAATCAAAAAATTATATAAAATCTTCAAAACGTAATAAAAAATTTAAAATTTATGTAAGAAGAAGACGTCGTCAATTTAAATATAGATATGGTTTTTATTTTATAAAATTAAAAAAATATAATCATACTAATATTAAATATAAATTATATAATTTTTCTAAAAAAAGTATTTATAATAATGTTAATAATATTTATAAAATATATATTTATTATTCTGTTCATTATAAAAAATATAAATTAATTAAATATTTATTTAATAATTATATTTTTAGAGAATATTCTTATATTTTAGATAAATTAATCTCTAAAAATTTAAATATTAAAACTTACAATGAAAATTATATTAAACAATTATATTATAATTTATTATATTCAAAATTATTTAATTTTAAAATATATGATAATATGTTATATAATAATTTTAAATATAATAGAAATTTAAAAATTTTGATTAATTATTTTATACTTATTAAACGTTTTTATAAATAAAAACAATTAATTAATATATAAAATATTAATCAACAGGTGAATAAAAACTAAATGGTTTTAGTATCAAATTGTGGTTTTGACTTGTTTAGGTTCGATTCCTATTATTTACCCTAATATCATATCTATAACTCAGTTGGTTAGAGTATATGCCTGATAAGCGTAAAGTCATTGGTTCAAGTCCAATTAGATATATTTGGATTAGATAACATAAATGGTTAATGTGAGAAACTGCAAATTTCTTTAAATTGGTTCGATTCCATTTCTAATCTTTTGGAGGTATAATTTAAATGGTAAAATATATGATTTGCATTCATAAGAAACAGGTTCGATTCCTGTTATTTCCATTATATTAAAGTAAGTTTAAATTTTAATATAGTAAGTATAAATTAGTAATAATATGAATTTTTTATTTGTAAATAAAAACAAAAGAAATAGAGATAAAAGAATTTGTCAAAATTATTCAAGAAATTATTTAAAATTATTAATAATACATAATTTATTTAATGTAAAAAATATTATGATTGAAAAAAAATTGATATATTTAATTTTAGTACAATATCAAGATATTTTAAAAAATAGATATAATTATAAAGTATATCATAAAGATATTAGTTTTTTATCAGGTCGTACTAGAGCTATTTTTACAAAATATGGTATATCTAGAACTGATTTTAAAAAATTAATGATTTATCATCAAATTCCTAATATTAAAAAATCTAGTTGGTAAAATTATTAAATGCTCACTTTAATTTATATTATAAATTCTATAAATAATGCTATAATGCATAAAAAATCTAAAGTTATTATTAAAAGATTCAATAATTTAAGTTTAAATGTTTTAAAAATTTTACAAAATTTAAATGTAATTGAATCTTTTATTATTAATAATTCTTTTACCGAATGTAAAATATATTTATATACTTATGTAAATTATTTTACTAAAATTATTTGTATAACTAAACCTAGTAAATATATTTATTATAGTAAAAATGATTTAATTAAATTAAGATCTATGGATATGTTTAATGATTATATATTATCTATTGATCATAATAAAACTGCTATAGTAACTATTGATGATGCAATTCGTTTAAATAAAGGTGGTCTTTTATTATTAAAAGTTATAAAAAATCGATAAAAAATGTACAAACTTCAATTAAATAAATTTAAAAATATACGTATAATTTTAACTAATAAATATGTAATTATTATTAATAAAAATGGTATTATAAAATTTAATACTAATTTTTTTAATATGTTTATAAAAGATAATAATTTATATTTAAATTTATTAAAATACAAAAATATTTATAATAATTTAAATTTATATTACATTAATAAATTTTATTTATATAATTTTGAAAAAAGTAATAAAAAATTATTAAATTATTATAATATTTATTTAGCAACTTTATATTATGGTATTTATTATTTAGTTTATAATTATAATTTAACTATAATTTTAAAAGGTGTTGGCTATAAATTTATTATAGAAAATAATATTTTAAAAATTAGAGTTGGCTATAGCCATTATATTCAATATAATATTGATCCTGATGTTTATATGATGATTAAAAATCCAACTACTCTTTGTTTATATAGTAATAATAAAATTATTTTGACTAAAATTGCAGCACGTTTAAAATTATATAAAAAAACAAATTATTATAAAGGTACTGGTATTTTTTATAGTGATGAATTTATAACTTTAAAAAAAAAAAATAATAGCAAAAATGCTCAATAATAATCAAATTTTAAACAATTCTCATTTAAGTATTTTAAGAAATAAATATTTTTTTATCTTATGTTTATATTTAAAAAATAAAACAAATTCTGATTTTATATCTGAATTTTTATTTATAGGTTATAAATATAATTATTTAATATTAAATATAAATACATTAATTAAAAATTTAAAAAAAATTTTATCTTTAATTGCTAAAATATCTTCAAAAAATGGTAATATTTTAGTTTTACACACAAGTAATAAAGTATTAAATAATTTATTACAAATTAATTGCAAAAAATTAAAAGTAAATTTTTTATTAGAATCTGAAAATAATCCACAAGATAATTTAGTAAAATCTTTAAAAAAATTTCCAGATTTAGTTATTAGTTTTGATTATAAAGCTAATATGTATTTTTTAATGAAATTAGCTCACTTTAATGTTCCAGTTATTTGTTTTACTGATTTTTTAAGCAGAAATATTGTAAATAATATGTTTTATTATTTAATTATTAATAATAATTCTTTATATATTAATGTTATGTTAATATATTTTGTTTTTAATAGTATTAGTAATAGTAAACAATATTTTTTAAATAAATAAATAATAGAAAATGATTCAAAATTGTAGTAAATTAAAAGTTTATGATAATAGTGGTGCTAGTATTGTTAAATGTTTCAAAAATTTAAAATATAAAAATAATAATAAATTAAATGCTATTGTTAAAGTTTCTGTAAAAGAATTAAAACTTCATAGAAAAACTTCAATTAAAAAAGGTCAAATCTATAATGCATTAATTTTAAAATCTCGTTATAATTTACCAAGATTTAATGGTCAAAAAATATTATTTGAAACCAATGGTTGTATATTAATTGATAATATTAATTTTAAAAATAAAAAAAATCGTAATAAAATAAATGTAATTGGTTCCACAGTAACAGGTCTTGTATTAAAAGAATTTCGTATTTATTCAATTAAATTAAATATGAACGCTATTAATATTTTATAAAAATGGTTTCAACATATATTCATAATATAAATCATAATAGATATTTGAAAATTAATCATTCTAATAGTTATAAATATAGTAAATTAAATGATATTAAATTAAACATTAAATTTAAAAAAGATTTAAATAATAAATTTAATATTCTTTGTATTTTTTTTTTATTTAAACATTTAACTTTTCAAAATGGTTTTATTATTATAACTAATAAACGTAGTAAAAAAATAATAGGATTAAAAATAATATTAAAACATGAATTAATGTATAAATTTTTTGGTTTTTTAATAAATAATTTTATAAATCAACCTGAAATTCAAAATAATATAAAAATTAAATCTTTTGATAATAATAATAATTATATTTTAAGTTTAGTAAAAAGTAATCATTATTATTTTGAAAAAGTATTAATAAATCCTTTTTTTAAAAATGTATTACCTTGCTTTGATATGATTTTAATTTTTAATTTTAAAAATAGTACAAGTATCTTTGATAATATATTTTTATTGAATTTATATAAATTATATTTTATATAAAATTATTCAATATGTTAACTATATAAAAATATTGCCCTAATTTATTAATTATATTATTTTTTATTATAATTTTTAAAAACAAAAAAGAATAATACAAATAATATAATTAATAAATTAAAGAAATCTAAACTACTTAAAATTATAAGTAATGTTAAACTTACTAAAAAAATTAAAGCATAATGATAGAAGAAACCAGTTTGTATTTCTGCAGTATTTTTACTTAATTTTTCTAAGATATCATTTAAAACTCTAGGACCTAATATGTTGTAAATACCTTTATCAAATACAGCATATAAAGGATTATAACTAATAAATAATATTTTTTGATAAATTACTTCAGAATATAATTTATCAAGGAACCATTTTTTATTTAAGAATAAATAAATATTTCTAAATAAATTATTATTTATTAAATTATTTAAATATTTAGTTAAATAAGTATAAATATAACATGCTAAAATTAAACCAAGAGTTGCAGATACAATTGGTAAAATTTTAATTACAAAAGGTAAGAATTCAGCTTCGATTAAATTATTATTTTCAAAAGTAATATTTAAAGCATTACCCCAGAAAGTAGAACCTAAACCTACAGCCATATCTTTTGTGAAATAACCTACAAATATACTAAATATAGATAAAATAAATAATGGTAAACCTAATAATAATGGAGCATCATGAGCTTTGTTTATTACTTGTTTATAAGCATTTGTTTTAGTTATAAAAGTTAAAATAAGTAATCTTACAGAATAGAAAGCAGTAAAGAATGCAGCTAATGTACCTAAAATATAAGCAAAATGACCAGAAATAGAATAAGTTGCAAAAGATAATTCTAAGATTAAATCTTTAGAATAATAACCAGATAAGAATGGTACACCTAATAATGCAAAAGAACCTATTAAGAACATTGCATAAGTAAATGGTAAAATTTTTAATAAACCACCCATTTTACGCATATCTTGTTCATCATGCATAGAATGTATAACAGAACCTGCACTTAAGAATAATAATGCTTTAAAGAAAGCATGATTTGCTAAATGATACATACTTACATTATAACCAGAAATACCACAAGCAAAAACCATATAACCTAATTGGCTACAAGTAGAATATGCAATAACTTTTTTTAAATCGTTTTGTACTAAACCTATAGAAGCAGAATAAAAAGCAGTTATAGCACCAACAATTGTAACAATAGTTAAAGCAGTAGGAGCATATTCAAAAATAAAAGAGCTTCTACAAATAACAAAAACACCAGCAGTAACCATGGTAGCAGCATGAATTAATGCAGAAACAGGTGTAGGACCTTCCATAGCATCAGGTAACCATACATGTAAACCAACTTGAGCAGATTTACCAACAGCACCTATAAAAATGAAAATACAAATTAAATTTAATACACTGATATCATAATTAAATATATTAATAGTAGAGTTTACAAAATTATAAGCTAAAGCAAATACAGTAGAATAATCTACAGATTTAAAAACATAGAAAATAGTTACAATAGCAAAAATAATATTGATATCACCTACTCTATTTACTAACATAGCTTTAATAGCAGCTTTATTAGCTTGAATTCTAGTATACCAAAAATTAATTAATAAATAGGAACATAAACCGACACCTTCCCAACCTACGAACATTTGAATATAATTGTTAGCTGTAACTAAGACAATCATAAAGAAAGTGAATAAAGATAAATAAGACATAAAACGATTTATATGAGGATCATGAGACATATAACTTATAGAATAAATATGAACAACAGTAGAAATAGTTAAAACAACTACTAACATTGTTGCAGTTAAGCTATCAAATATAAAATCCCAATATAATTTAAAAGAACCTGCAATAATCCAAGGACTTAATGTTATATAACAAGGACAGTCACAAAAACATACTTCATAAAAAATAAAGTAACTGATTATACAAGTTAATAAAATAAAACCACTAGCAATACGAGTGGTACCTTCTTTAGTTAATAAATTTCCGAAAAAACCAGTAACAATAGTTGATAATAATGGTATAAATATTACGAGTAAATACATGTTGTTTTATTTGTTTATTTTTTAAATTTAAAATTGCAATTAACTTAGCTATATTAAAACCTTAAGGTTTTTATAATAAAATACATTTTATAAAAACCTTCAATTAAAAAATTAATAAGATAATAATTTTACAATTGATTTTCTTTTTTTTTTAATTGATATTTTACGTTTTCTACAACCATTGAAAGGTATAGGAGTTATATTAAATATATTATTTATTTTTATAACTTTATTTATATTTTTAATAATAGGTTTTAAACGTCTGCTATAATGATTTCTAAAATAAATATTTAATTTTGTTAAATTTTTATCAGTTTGTTTTAAATTTTGTAAATATTCTATTATAGTTTCTCCAAACATTTTATAAGCAAATTGAGATTGTTTAGATCTACCTTTAAAACCAAGTGTTGTTATTGTTTTTGTATGTATATTTTTATTTGTAAATATAGTAACAAATAAGTTATTTTTTGTTTTTTTTATATAAATTTTTATAGTATTATTTTTAGTATTAATTGATTCTTTATATTTTATAAATTTATATGTATTAAGTTCATCTTTTTTTTGAAAATTTAAAGGATATAATTTTAAATGATGTTTTTTTAATTTATTATATGTAAAATTAGAATGTTTTGTATAAAATAAAATTGGAGCTTTTTTAAATTCAATGTTTGGATTAAATTTTTTATTACCATCCTTATAATTTTTTGGTGATAATTCAGAACTTCTTTTTTTAAAATATTTATTGTGATATCTATTGATATAAGGAGTAACATTTAAACGTGCATCAAATTTAATAAAATTAGATTTTAAATCTTCAGCATTTTTTTGTAAAATTTTATTGTTTATTATTTTTTTTTTTACATATAATTGATTAATTTTTACATATTTTGAATTTAAATTATTATTAATATATTTATTTTCAATTCTAACTTTCATTAATTATCTAAAATGAATAAAAATTATCATAATTATAATAAGATTTAAATTTAGGAGAATATTCAATAGCTGTACGTTTAATACATTTTTCAGAATCATCATATACTAATTCATAATAACCTAATAATGGGAAATCTTTTCTAAGAGGATGACCTTTAAAACCATAATCAGTTAAAATACGACGTAAATCTTTATTATTTTTAAAATAAATACCAAAAAAATCATAAATTTCACGTTCCCACCAATTAGCACCAGAGTATAATGATGTAATAGATTCAATATCATCTAATTCATTTAAATAAGTTTTAATTTTTACTCTTGAATTAAAAACTAAACTTAATAAAGTATAAATTATTTCAAAACGATATTTTTTATATGGGTAATCTACTGCACACATATCAGACATTGTTTTAAATTGGCCATTAGTATATTTTTTTAAAAAATTTAAAACAGTTAAATTATATTGTTTTTCAATAATAAAAGTAAGTTCTCTGTTTGAATATATAGAGGCTTGTATATAATTAGGTAACATATTTAATATAGATTTACTATAGTTGATATAAAGTTTGATATTATTGTAATAAATTTGTTTTGACATTATTTTTCAATTTAAAAGTTATATTTATATTTGAAGGAATATTATATTTTAAAAATTTAATAATATAAAAAATAGAAGAATAAGTAGCTTTATTTTTTATAGTAAATCTATAATTAGTTGTATAAATAATTTCTTCATATGTTTCTAATGATTTTTTATAAACATGTGGAGATCTTAATATAGTATAACGTTTAATTTTTTTTGGAAGATTTATTATACTATAATTTTTTATATTATAAATTTTTAATAAAGATTTCAATTTATTTTGGTAATTTGTAAATGTTATTTTATCAGAACTTTGTAAATAAATATTAATAGTTATATTATCTTTTATTATATACATAAACTTAATGCAGCTTTATGTGCAAGAATAAAAATGGAAGATGGATTTATAAATATGTAAATTAATAAAATACTAGTTAAACTAATAACAAAAGCAACATTTTTGCTTAAGTTAATATTTAAAGTTATATATTTTTTTGTATTTTCAAAATAAATAATTTTTAAGAATCTGATATAATAAAAAGTACAAATAATACTTAATAATACACCAATAGTTGCTAATAAATAAAAATTATTTTCAATACAAACAAAGAAAGAATAGAATTTAGCTAAGAAACCAGCCATTGGAGGAACACCTGCCATAGAGAACATTGTAATAATGAAACTCATACCTAAAGTTTTGTTATATTTATATATATATGATAAATCAGAAAGATATTTAATTTTATTATTAAAATATATATAAATACTCCAAATATTTAAAATAGAGATTACATAAATAATAAAATAAACAAAAATACTTTGAATACCTTCAATAGTACCAGTGGTTATACCTAATAATATATAACCAATATGTGTCATAGAACTAAAAATTAAAAAACGTTTAATTTTATATTGTTTGAAAGCATTAAATGTAGCAACTACTAAAGATAAAATTATATTTATAATCATAAGTATTTGCCAAATTTCAATGAAATTATAGAAAACAATATCTAAGAATTTAATTAAAATTACTAATAAAGAAAATTTAGGTACAGAATTAAAGAATAAAGTAATAATACTTGGAGTACCTTCATATACATCAGGAGCCCATACATTAAAAGGTACAACAGTTAATTTGAATAATAAACTTACATATATTAATACAAAACTAAAAATAATTAATTTATTATATTTAGTAGTTAATAAGAAAATTGATAATTCTTTTAAATTAGTTAAACCTGTCATACCATATAATAAAGCTATACCTAATAATAATAAACCAGAAATTACGGAACCTAAAATAAAATATTTAAGACCAGCTTCTGAAGAATATATATTATTTTTTTTTAAAGCAGTGATAGCATAAAAACATAAACTTTGAAGTTCAATAACTACATAATAATGTAATAAATCATTAGTATTTAATAATAAACAAATACTTAATATGGATACTTGAATTAATGTTAAATATTCATAATTATTTATTTGATTATTTTTTAAATAATTATTAAAAGTTAAAGAACATAAAATAGCAATAAATAAAATTAAAATTTTACCAATTTGAGTATAATAAGCAATTGTATATTGACCTAAAAATAAAATTCTAAAATTATTTAAATTTAAATAATATAATATAATTAAAATTACAAATGAGAAAATTGTTAAATTATTAACAATACTTGTAATTATAGGAGTGTTATATTTTTTATTATTTAGTAAAGTATATTTGTTAGAAATAAATATACCATATACTAATATAACAATTATAGAGAAAATAAAAAATAATTCAGGTATTAAGAATAATAAATCAATTGAGAATATAGTGTTTAACATTTATCGGCGTCTAGTTTATATAATATAAGAAAATAAAAAATTTTAATATATTTTTTATTTCTTTATATTATTGTATTAAAAGAATTTTGAATATTATATACAAAATTAATAGTGTATTATATAAACTTTAATTAAATGAATAATAATTTTTAGATTATTGTATTTTTAATTATTAATGAGTTTGTAAATATATAACTATTATATAATATAAATATGGAGGCACTCAATACTTAATAAATAAACTGAAACTATAAAGTAAAGTTAGAAAAATAAAATAAATAAAGTAAAGATAAGGTTTATCATATTTATATATTTGACTTGGATTCAATTTAATAAATATACATTTAAATATATTATTATAATACAAAACTTATAAATACATATACAATGATGAATAATAAAACAATAATTTCTGTTAATAATACTATTGATTCTCCTGCTAATTTTATTAAAATAAATAAATCTTTTTTAGATTCCAATAAATTGAACAACTATACTTACATAGAAGTTTTACTTTCACTTAATATAAGAATACCCCATTTATGTTACCATAATCAATTACCTGTTTCTGGTAACTGTAGACTCTGTTTAGGTATCATAGGTGCCGATAGAAAACCATCTCCTTTATGTGCAACTAGTGTTCGTCCTAATGATACTGTAGATTATAATAGTTCTAGAGTCAGAAGATTACGTCAAGATGTTTTAGAATTTTTATTGATCAATCACCCAATGGATTGTCCTTCTTGTGATCAAGGTGGTGAATGCGATTTACAAGATTATAGTTATAATTATGGTACTGATAGATCTCGTCATACTTTCTCTTTTAAAAAAGCTATTTTAAATAAAGAAAGAGGTGCTATTGTAAAAACTGTAATGAATCGTTGTATCAATTGTACAAGATGTACTCGTTTCTTTAGTGAAGTTATTGGTAGTACTCTTGTAGGTGTCATAGGTAGAGGTATTCAATCTGAAATTAGTTCATATGTTGAAACTAATTTTTCTGATTGTGAAGTTTCTGGTAATGTTATAGATTTATGTCCTGTAGGTGCTTTAACTTCAAAACCTAATGCATTTACAGCAAGACCTTGGAATTTAACTAAATTTAATTCTTTTGATGCTTTAGATAGTTTAGGTTCCTTTATTACATTACATTATAATGGTGCTGTAATTTCTAAAGTAACTCCTAGAATTAATTATGATTTAAATGTTAATTGGATTTCTGATAAAATCCGTTATGTTTTTGATGGTTTATATAAACAAAGATTATTAAAACCATTATATCAAAATATTGATCGTTCTTTAGTTGAAGTAAGTTGGACTGAAATATTCTTTAGATTAAAAAATGATTTAGCTAATAAATTAATTGATTTAACTAATTTTGGTTGTTATTTTGGTGAATTATTAAATAATGAAACTATTTTTACTGCTTCTAAATTTATGGATATTATTGGTAATTCTAACAAATATAGTGTACAAGATACATTATATATTAATAATGATTTAAATTCTAATTATATTTTTAATTCTAAAGTTACATCTGTTAGTAATGCTGATGCTTGTTTAATTTTTGGTTCTAATTTAAAATCTGAATTACCTGTTTTAAATTTAAGATTAAGAAAACAATATTTAGCTACTGCATTACCTATTGTTAGTTTTGGTGCTAGACAAAATTTAATGTATCCTACTTATTTTTATGGTTATACTTTAAAATCTATTATAAAATTCATTGAAGGTAATAGTCCTTTCTGTAAAGTTTTATGTAAAAAACATAATCCTTTATTTTTAATAAATATTAGTTTATTTAAAAATGAATCTTTATATAATTTCTTTGAAAATGTTAAAAGAATTTTAATTCAAAATATTCCATCTATTTCTAAAAATAATTTTAATTATATTTATCCTAATATTGATTTATATAATAAATTATTTTTAAATATTCAAACTAAATATAAAGAAACAAATTTAAATAAATTAAATACTTTATATTTATTAAATGCAGATAATACTTTTGATAATTTATTTAAAAATATTAATTTAGGTAATAAATATATAATTTATCAAGGTCATCATGCATCTAAAAATGCTATAAGTTATGCAAAAGTTATTTTACCTTCTAAACCATATCTTCAAGAAATTGGTTCTTTTGTTAATATTGAAGGTGATATTTTAAAAATTAAAGAAGTAGTTTATGATGATAATATTGATGTTAAAGATAATATTATGATTATTTATGGTATTTTTGGAGCATTATTTAATTCTTATTGCTCAAAATTTAAAAATATTATTAGTGATCAAGTTATTTATAAATTAAATCCTGCATTATTAAGAGATGAATACAGTATTAAAGATAATTTAAATTTATTTAATAATATTAAAATTAAAAATAATATTTTAAAAAATTATACAATAAATTCTACTTTATATAATTTTTATAAAAATGATAATATTAGTATGTCTTCACAAGTTATGTCTAATTGTAATAAAACATTAGTTAAAAGATTTAATTATTAATTATTTTTATAAATGAAAACTTTAATTTTAATTATTGAATATTTATTTATAATCTTACCTGTTCTTATAGGTGTTGCTTATATGACATTAGTTGAACGTGAAATTTTAGGTAGTATTCAACGTAGAAAAGGTCCAAATGTAGTTGGTGTTTCTGGTTTTTTACAACCTTTAGCTGATGGTTTAAAATTAATGTTAAAAGAAATTATTTTACCTACTAATGTTAATACTTTTTTATTTATATTAGCTCCAGTTATTACTTTTGTAGGTACTATGATGTATTGGGCAATTTTACCATTATCAAAAGGTATAACTTATACTGATTTTAATGTAGGTGTTTTATATTTTTATGCTATTTCTTCTGTAGCTATTTATGGTATTATTATTTCTGGTTGGGCAAGTAATACTAAATATCCTTTTATGGGTTCTATGCGTTCTGCTGCACAAATGATATCTTATGAATTATCTATTGGTACTATTTTTGCAATAATATTTTTATGTACAGGTTCTTTAAATTTTACTAAAATAATATTAGCTCAAAAATATATTTGGTTCTGTATTCCATTATTCCCATTATTTATTATTTTTTTAATTGCATTATTAGCTGAATGTAACAGACATCCTTTTGATTTACCTGAAGCAGAAGGTGAATTAGTTTCTGGTTTTAATACTGAATATTCTGCTATGGGTTTTGCTTTATTCTTTATAGGTGAATATGGTAATATTATCGTAATGAGTACTGTTATTAGTATTTTATTCTGTGGTGGTTGGTTACCTTTATTTAATTTAACTTTTATTCCAGGTGTTATATGGTTAAGTTTAAAAATTTGTGTTTTTATTTCTTTCTATGTAATAGTTCGTGGTGCTTATGTTAGATTCCGTTATGATCAATTAATGAGAATTGGTTGGAAATCTTTATTGCCTTTATGCTTTGGTTGGTTTATATTTATAGCTGGCCTTTTAATTACATTTAATTGTTTACCTAATACATTATGTTTTTAATTAAATATCTTTTAATTTCTGTCATTATTTTTATGATTAGTTTTTTTGGTTTAATTTTTAATAAAAAAAGTATTTTAATTATTTTGATTGCAATTGAATTAATGTTATTATCTGTAAATATTATGTTTATTGTATTCTCTATATATTTAGATGATATTATAGGTCAAATTTTTACTATATTTATTTTAACAATTGCAGCTGCTGAAACTTCTATAGGTTTATCTTTATTATTAGTTTCTTATAGAGTTAGAGGTAATATTTTAATTGATAACTTTAATTTATTATATATGTACTAAAAGTAAAATATTATTTAAATATATAAATAATATTTTATTAAGTTTCGATAACTCAAATGGTTAGAGTGAAGGTCTGAAAAACCTTATGTAGTGGTTCAATTCCATTTCGAGACATTATAAATCTTTTTAGTCTACTGGTTAGGACATTACCCTTTCACGGTATTGGAGCAAGTTCGATTCTTGCAAGAGATGTTCAATTAATAAAAAATATATAAAATATGAGAAAAATAAATAATCCTAAATATACATATAGTATGAATTTTAAAAAAATACATAATAAATTTATTAATCAATTTTTGATTGATGGTAAAAAATATAATTCATTCAGTATTTTTGATAATGTTATGTATTTTTTACATAAAAATAATAAAAATAATGTTAAAATTATTAAAAGTATTTTTGAAATCATTGAACCTTTATTTTATATTGAAAAAATTATTTTTTTTAGAAAATTAAAACAACATATTTTATTTTTACCTTTAAAAAAAAAAGTTAAAGCAATTTTAACTATTTTAAAACAATCAACTTTAAAATCTAAAAAAAATAAATTAAATAGTTTAAGTTATAATTTAAGTCAAGAAATTTTAATGTCATTATTTAAAACTAGTAATACTTATAATTCTTATAAATTACAAAACATTAATTTTTTAAAATTAAAAAATAATATAAATTATAAATGGCAATAAAATAAACTAAGAGTATAATTTAAAGGTAAAATGTTGGTCTCCAAAACCAAATTTAAGGGTTCGAGTCCCTTTTCTCTTGATTTTGAAAATTAAAAATAAACTTAATATAAAAAATGGCTACTTTAAATCAAGTTTTAAATTATAGATTAAAAAATAATAAAAATAATTTGAATAAAATGTCAGCATTATGCAAAAATCCACAAAAAAAAGGTATATGTTTAAGTGTTTTTATAAAAAATCCTAAAAAACCAAATTCAGCTCGTAGAAAAGTAGCTAAAGTAAAACTTAGAAATCAATATGTAATTACAAGTTATATACCTGGTATTGGACATAATTTACAAGAACATTCTTTTGTATTAGTTCAAGGAGGTAAACGTAAAGATTTACCAGGTGTACATTATAAAATAATACGTGGAGTTTATGATTGTAGTGGTGTATCAACTCAAAAAAACTCTCGTTCTAAATTTGGTACAAAAAGAAAAAAATCTCTAATAGTTCAAGGGTTAGAACACATGACTGTTAATCATGTTGTTATAGGTTCGAGTCCTATTTAGAGAGTTATATTATAAATATTAAATCTATTAAATATAATATATAACTCGCTCTTTGAAAAAAAAATCGAATTGTTTAAAATTATAAAAATAATTAAAAATATCAATAAAATTGAGAATCATAATTAATTTAGATTTTTATATTTATAATATATTTGTTTATTTGGTGGAAATGGTAGACACGATAGACTTAAAATCTATTTCCTTTGGAGTACAAGTTCAAGTCTTGTAATAAACATAAAAATTAGGTTTATAATTCAATTGGTTAGAATGTGCTGCTCATAACTGTGAAGTTATAGGTTCGAGTCCTATTAAACCTATATATATAAAATATATTTGGAGTAATAGTTTTAATGGTTAAAATACTAGGTTGTCACTCTAGCAGATGTGGGTTCGAATCCTGCTTATTCCGTTTTTAGATATATAAATTCAAAATGTTTTTTAATGATTTATATGCTTTATTAGTTTATTTTATTTGTGCAATTGTAGTTTCTTATATTGCATTCTTAATTTCCTATATTTTTGGTATACGTGCTAACGATTCTAACAAATTGTCTGCTTATGAATGTGGTTTTACTCCATTCGAAGATGCTCGTAATACTTTTGAAATTCATTTTTATTTAGTTGCTATTTTATTTTTAATGTTTGATTTAGAAATTTCTTTTTTATATCCTTGGGCAGTTTCATTATCTGCAATTTCTTTTGTAGGTTATTTTGCTATGGTTGTTTTTTTAATTATTTTAACCTTAGGTTTTGTTTATGAATATAAAAAAGGTGCCCTTGAATGGGAATAAATAATAAAAGTGAGATAGTTAAGCGGTATAACAGTAGAATCATAATCTATAAAACATAGGTTCGAATCCTATTCTCATTAATTTATAAATATTTTTATTACAGAATGTAACGTAAATGGTTAACGTCTTTGTTTTGGGTACAAATGTAGTATGTTCGATTCATACCTTTCTGATTTTATAAAAATTAGTTACACATGTCAAATTTATATTTTAATATTTTTGCAAGTATAATTATAATTTCTGTTTTTATGACAATATCTGTAAATAATGCTGTTTATGCAGTATTATTTTTAATATTAGCTTTTTTTAGTTCTATGTGTATTTTATTTTTGTTAAATATTGATTATTTAGCTTTAATGTTTATTTTAATTTATATTGGTGCAATTACTATTTTATTTTTATTCGTAGTTATGATGTTAAAAATTAAAATAAATGAAAAAAATACAACTAAATTTATATCTTTTATTAATATTATAATTTGTTGTTTAATTGTTTATAATGTATTATTAAATGCTGATATTTTCAATGTTTTCTTAAATAATGATTTAGTATATAATGATTGGTTCTCTAAATTATATTATGTTGATAATATTAAAATGTTAGGTCAAGTTATTTTTACAAATTATTATTTTTATTTTATATTAGCAGGTTTCGTATTATTAATAGGTATGATAAGTGCTATCTTATTAAGTAAAGAATCTACTAGAGTAATACGTAGATATCAATTAGTTTATCAACAAATTTCCCGTGATGTATCTAATGCTGTATTTTTAGTACATTAATTTAATATGAAAATATTTATTTCATATTAATATAGTTTAAAAGAGATTTTATTATTAATGAAGTTATATATAGTTTATATAACTTAAATTCTTAAGAGTTTGATCCTAGCTCCGAATGAATGCTAGTAGTATGCTTTAACACATGCAAGTTTAATAGATATTTATTTAATATTTATGATTAAATATTTTATAAATATTTATAGCGTAAAGGTGAGTAAATTATAAATAAATTACCTAAAAATTGTTGTAAAAATTTTATTTAATCAATAATATTCAAAAGAAAAAAATAATTTTTTTTATTTTTTTCGTTTTTAGATATTTATTTATATAAGATTAGGTAGTTGGTAAGGTAAAAGCTTACCAAGCCAAAGATCTTTAGTTGGTTTGTGAGAATGATCAACCACATCGGGATTGAAATAAAGCCCGAACTCTTTATGAGTCAGCAGTGGGGAATATTGGACAATAAACGAAAGTTTGATCCAGCAATACTACATAAGTGATGAAGGCTTTATCGTTGTAAAACTTATAATTTGATGAAATAATGATTTGTCAAAGGAATAGTTCTGGCAAACTCTGTGCCAGCAGCCGCGGTAATACAGAGGGAACGAGCATTATTCGTCTTTACTGGGCGTAAAGAGTCTTAAGATGATTTTTTCAATTAAAAATTAAAAATTAGAGCTTAACTCTAATATTTTTTTAATATTAAAAAATTTGAGTATATTAAAGGATTATAGAATTTCTAAAGGAGGTGCGACAACCGTTTATATTAGGAAGAATGCCATTTAGTGAAAACAATAATCTATTAAAATACTGACATTGATAGACGAAAGTATGGGTAGCAAACAGGATTAGGTACCCTGGTAGTCCATACTATAAACAATGAATATTAAATATTAATAAATTATATTTATTTTTTAAATTATATATAAATTTTTTATAATATTTTTTGTAAAAAATTATATTAATTTTTAATGAATATTTTCATTTAATATAAAAAGTTAACACGTTAAATATTTCGCCTGGGGAGTAAAACCGCAAGGTTGAAACTCAAAGGAATTGACGGGAGCTTATACGTACGGTGGAGCATGTGGTTTAATCCGATAGTCCGCGTGGAATCTTACCAATTTTTGACAGTTTATAATTTTTTTTATTATAAAACAGGTGTTGCATGGTCGTCGTCAGCTTTTATTTTGAAGTTAAGATATAAGTTTAACCCTTGCTTTAAGTTGCTATTATTTAAAAGTATTAAAGGTTAATTTTTGTTAATTTTTAATCATTAAATAAGTACTCTTAAAATAAATTTGAATATAATTTATTCAAAAAATATGCAAAGGATGAAGGTAGATCGTCATGACCCTTATAAATTGGGCTACACATGTGCTACAATATTTTCTACAAAAAGACGCAATTATGAAAATAGGAGCAAATCTTCAAAAGAAAATGTAATACAGATTATAGATTGAAACTCATCTATATGAAGCTGGAATCGTAAGTAATCGTAAATCAGTATGTTACGGTGAATTGTTAAATAAAATTAAATTTTTAATTTTATTTGTTTATAAGCTCTGTACACACCGCCCGTCACATTAAAGAAGTAAGTTTTAGTTAAAATACTGTTTATTTATATATATATTTTTGTAAAATATATTTTTACAAAATTTTATTTTAGGTAGATTTTATTAGATTAAAATTTATAATTTTAATGAAGTCGTAACAAGGTAACCGTATGGGAACATGCGGTTGGAATTATATATTTTATAATTAATTAAAATTTTTAATTTGTAAAAAAATTCTGTATAAAAGAGTTCAAAGGTATGGTTACTAATCAAGTCTCATGAATTTGTTATTTAGGTTCGATTCCTAACTTTGAAATTTTTTTTTATAAATATATAAAAGAGCATTAGATGGATACCTAGATATTTATTAATTAGGAGGACGTTATTTATCGAAAATTTATAATGAATTAAAAATTGTGATTTATAAATTTCCTTAGAAGAAAACTTTTTCTGAATGAATATGTAAAATTTAGTGAACTGAAACATCTAAGTAACTAAAGATAAAATATCAAACGAAATTCCGTTAGTAGTGGCGAGCGAATGCGGATTTGGGTTATTAAAAAAATATTAAAGAGTATATAAATACAAAGAAGGTTATAAATTCCTGTATATACAATTTATTATTTTTAATAATTGAGTAAAACGAAATAGGTGTAATTTTGTTTGAATACAAGGGAACCACCCTTTAAGCCTAAATATAATAAATAATCGATAGTGAACTAGTACTGTAAAGGAAAGGTGAAATAGAATTTACGAAATTGAAATAGAACTTGAAATCTAATGCTTTTAGCAATTGGAGCTTTTTTAAAAAGTGACAATGTACCTTTTGTATAATGGACCAGTAAGTTTATTTATATAGCAAGTTTAAATTGAAAAATGTAGACTTAGTGAAAGCGAATTTGAATAGAATATTTTAAGTTATATAAATAAGACCAGAAACCGGGTGATCTAATTATGAACAAGTTGAAAAAATATTAATTTATTTTTGAGGACTGAACTCGTGCCTGTTGCATAAGGCTGGGATGATTTGTGATTAGGGGTGAAAGGCTAATCAAACTCGGAGATAGCTGGTTTTCTGTGAAATCTATTTACGTAAAGTGTTAAAATTTATTTTTTAGGGGTAGAGATATCGATAAAAGAGGGTTGCCCATAAAGCTTTACCAATTTTAAGGAAACTTCGAATACTAAAAAATATTTTAATAATCGGACTTATGATGCTAAGGTTGTAAGTCGAGAGGGAAACAGCCCAGATTGTTTATTAAGGTCTTTAAATTATTTGTTTTCTCATAAAAAAAGAGTTTTTAAATGATAATAACTAAGAGTTAGGTTCGGAAGCAGCCATTCTTTAAAGAAAGCGTAAAAGCTCATTGGTTTAATTTAAGAATTCTGACGATGTAGAGAGATTTGAAGAAATATACCGAAATAGCAAATTTAAATTATAGATTTAAATGGTAACAGAACGTTCTGTATGCTTTAAGATAAATTGAAAAATTTATTAATGTATCAGAAGTGATAATACTGGTATAAGTAATATAAATAATATTAAATAGGTAATTAAATATTATCGTCGAAAGTTTAAGGTTTTTAATATATAATTGTTAAACAAAATTAAGTAATACGGCCTCTAAGAAGAAAGTGAAAACTTTATTTGATGAGTATTATTCTTAAAAGACTTTTATTTTTTATATAAATACTATAAATAATAAAATTAAAAATATTTTAAGAAAAAAACCGTACTAAAAACCAACACAGGTAAATGGGTAGAGTATACTAAGACGATAAAGAGAATCATAGTGAAGGAACTCGGCAAATTAACCTTGTAACTTCGGAAGAAAAGGTTTTTATTAATGTATTTTGAATTAATAAAATTAAAATAAAAGGGGGTAGCGACTGTTTAATAAAAACACAGGACTTTGCTAAATCGTAAGATGATGTATAAGGTCTGACACCTGCCAGGAACTGTATTGCAAAATTTAAAAAGAATTTTTTTTAATATAAGTAACAGTAATCGGCGGCCATAACTCTGATGGTCCTAAGGTAGCGAAATTCCTTGTCAACTAATTATTGACGTGCATGAATGGTGTAACGACTTCCCCACTGTCTCCACTATGAACTTTATGAAATTGAAATATTCGTGAAGATGCGAATTATATATGGTTAGACGGAGAGACCCCGTGCACCTTTACTACAATCTTTTATTGATTATTATTATAAAATTGTGTAGTATAAGTGGGAGTTTAAATTTAGTTTTAAACAATAGTGAAATACCACTCGTTTTATTATTAATAGCTAACTTTAATTATGAAAGATTAAAAGACATATAAAAGAATGGTAGTTTAACTGGGGTGGTTTTCTCCTAAAAGGTAACGGAGAAATATAAAGGTAAATTAATAATTATTGTTGTAATAATTATTTATGTATAATGGCTAAAATTTGCTTGACTGTAAGATTGACAAATCAAACAGAAACGAAAGTTGATCATAATGACCCGGTAATTCTTTGTGGAAAGGTTATCGATCAATGGATAAAAGGTACGCCGGGGGTAACAGGCTGATAATTCTCTAGAGTTCATATCGACGGAATTGTTTGGCACCTCGATGTCGGCTCATCACATCCTAGAGCTGAAGAAGGTTCTAAGGGTTTGGCTGTTCGCCAATTAAAGTGGTACGTGAGCTGGGTTTAAAACGTCGTGAGACAGTTTTGTCCCTATCTGCCATATAATAAAGAAAAGATGAAAATAATAATTCTAGTACGAGAGGACCGAATTAGATTGATCAATGGTATATAAGTTATTTATTTTAAATAAGTATTGCTTAGTAGCTAAATCAATAAAAGATAAATACTGAATACATATAAGTATGAAGCTTTTTTTCGTATTTTCTAAAAAAAAAGTAAGAGATAATTACTTTAATAGGCTTTGTGTATATATTTATTGCTAAAAAGTACTAATTTTTTGTAAAATTTATAAAAAAAGATTTCGTAGCTCAGTTGGTCTAAAGCGTTGGACTGTAAATCCAAAATGGTTTTTCCATGTCAACAGTTCGAATCTGTTCGAAATCATAATAAAGAGTGTATAGCTTAATTGGATAAAGCAATCGACTTTTAATCGATGGATTCGGGGTTCAATTCCTCGTACACTTAATATTTAATATAAGAAGGCTTTATTTTTGTATAGTTAATTTATTAAGAATTTAATTTTTTAGCAGTTTTACCATTAGAATGTGTATTTTGACCATGTATTGGTAATTTATTTTTGTGTCTATATCCTTTATAAGTATTTAATAAATGTTTTGATTTAATATTATTTGTAGTTTTAAATTTTAAATCATTATTTATTAAATAATTTTTTGTAACAAATTCATCAATAGATTTTAATATTTCTTTTGAAATATTATTTGTATTTATTTCAGGATGAATTCCAAGATTTTTTAAAATATATTTATTTTGTTGTTTATTTAATCCATACACTTTTTTTAAAACTAAAATTAATTTTTTATTTTTGTAATTTAGAATATTATTATTAATATACATTCTGACTATTTATATAAAGTAATATAAAGAAAGATTTATAAAACTAATATGTTATTTTCTAAAAAATATAATTATTTAAAAAAAGGTTTAAATAAAAAAAGTGGTAAAAATTTTAGAGGAAAAATAACAGTATATCATAAAGGTGGTGGAAATAAAAATCTTTATAGATTTATAGATTTTAAACATGTAAATAAACAAGGTAAAGTTGTAAAAATTCAATATGATCCAAATAGATCTTGTTATATTGCTTTAATGTTTAATTTTGTTAATAATAGATATTATTATATTTTAGCTCCTCAAAATTTAAAAATTGGAGATACTGTTTATAATTACTCTATTAATGATATATTAAAAAATAAAGATATAAAAGTAGGTTATAGTATGCCTTTATATAATATTCCTTTGAATGTTCCAATACATAATATTGAATTAAAACAAAATAGAGGTGGTTCTTTAGTTAGATCTGCTGGAAATTCTGCATTTATTTTAAAAAAAGATACTGAAATTAATGGTTTTGCATATGTTAAATTATCTAATTTACGTATAAAAAAAATACCATTAGTATGTATTGCTACTATTGGAAAATTATCTAATCCATATCATTCATTATTAAATTTGAGAAAAGCTGGTATGTCTCGTAATTTGAATAAACGTCCAGTAGTTAGAGGTGTTGCTATGAATCCTATTGATCATCCACATGGTGGAGGTGAAGGTAAAGCTTCTGGAGGTCGTGTATCTGTTACTCCTTGGGGTTTAATTACAAAAGGTCGTAAAACTGTAAAAAATAAAAAACATGAATATTAATTTAAAAAATTTAAATATAGATTTATATACTCAAATTTTACAAAATAAAAAAAAATTAGAAACAAAAGATCGAGATACCATCATTATTCCTGAATTTGTTGATAAAATTATATATGTTCATTATGGTTTATCTAATTTTAAAAAAGTGAAAATTACAGATGAAATGGTAGGTACAAGATTAGGTCAATATGTATTTACTCGTAAAACTTGTAAACATAAAGTTAAAAAAGTTGCAAAAACAAAAAAAGTTAAAAAATAAAAATGAGTCAAAAAGTAAGTCCTATTTTATTTAATAATGTAATATATAATAATTCTAAATGGTTTAATAAAAATAGTAATAAAAATAAATATTTATTAAATGAAGATTTACAAATAAGAGAAATCGTAAATATAGTTTTTAAACATAATGTGAATTTTCAATTTTTATTTGTAGATAAAATAATTATATATAAATATTTTTCAAAATTTAAAATTTTCGTATATTTTTTTTGTAATTTTAAATATTTAAAAAAAAATATAATTGAAAGCACTAATTTTAATAATAAACAATATATTAATATAATTTATATTTATTATAAATATAATGAAATTTTACAACAAAAAAAAATAGATATAATTAAATTATTATATTCTTTAAAACATAAAGATTATAATGTTTATGTTTACTTTAAAAATATAAATACTATTTATAATTCAAAAAAAAAATTTCTTACAAATCGTTATTTTTTAAAAAGAAATAAATCTCTTAGTAATAAACTTCAAAAATTTGGAAAAAAAAGAAATTTACATTTATTTAAAGTAAAAAATTATAATAAAAATGTAGTTATGACTTTAAATAAATATACTGAAGTAAAAACTGAAAAAAAATTAAAAAAAAATAAACATAAAAATTATAATAAATTTAGACGAAATAAAAAAAGATATAAACTTCAACATTATTTTTATAAATTAAAATATTATAAAACTATTCATTTTTTATTATATAATTTATGTTTTAATGATAAATTTTTAAACAAAATAACAGTATCTAGTTTATTAAATGTTTTATATTTTGAATTAAATTATGTTAATAATGCAACTAAAAATTATAATTTTTTATTTTATAATAATTTTAATTTAATGCGTGAATATTTGACTAGATATTTAAAAAATGATAATTGTAAATTAAAAGGAATTCGTATAAAAGTTAAAGGTCGTTTTTTTTTAACAAAAAGAAAACGTGTTTTTCTTTTTAATTTAGGTGAATTAAATTTAAACAGAATTGATCATAATAAAGATTATCAATGTTTACATTTAATTAAAAGTACAGGTTCAAGTAGTATAAAAATTTGGGTTAATTATAAATAATAAATAATTAAAAATGTTATTAAAACCTAGAAAATTTAAAAATTATAAAATTAAAAAAAATAGATTACATGGTTTAAATTATAATTCAAAAGTTTTGACAAAAGGTGTTTATGGTTTAAAAGCTTTAGATTATACTCGTTTAACTTCAAAACAAATTGAAACTATTTATATGGCTATAAATCGTATGCTTAAAAAACAAGCAAAAGTTTATATAAATGTTTTTCCAGATGTATCTGTTACTTCAAAAAATATAGATTCAAGAATGGGTAAAGGAAAAGGTGATATTAAATATTGGGTTTGTTTAGTTAAACCTGGCAAAATTTTATTTGAAATTAGTTCTACTAATGAAAATTTAGCATTAAAAGCTTTAAATTATGGAGCATCAAAACTTTCAATTCAAACAAAAATTGTAAAATTATCTAAAAATATATAAAATGTTAAGACGTAGACAATTAAAAAGTTTTACTTTAAATTTTGGTCCACAACACCCAGCAACACATGGTGTTTTAAGATTAATTTTAGAATTAAGAGGTGAAATTGTTCAAAAAGCAGATCCTCATATTGGTTTTTTACATAGAGGTACTGAAAAATTAATAGAAAATAAAACATATTTACAAGCATTACCTTATTTTGATAGATTAGATTATATTGCTATGCTTGAAAATGAACATTGCTATGTATTAGCTGTTGAAAAATTATTACAATGCAAAGTTCCTTTAAGAGCTCAATATATACGTGTTATTTTTGCTGAAATTACAAGAATAATTAATCATTTAATTGGTTTAGGTTCTCATGCTTTGGATATTGGTTCTACCACTGTTATTATTTGGTTATTTGAAGAACGTGAAAAATTATTAGAATTTTATGAACGTGCTACTGGTGCTAGAATGCATGCAAATTATTTTAGACCAGGTGGTGTTAGACAAGATATACCTTTAGGTTTATTAAACGATTTATATATTTTCTGTAATGAATTTAATGATAGATTAGATGATATGGAAGAATTATTAACTAATAATCGTATTTGGCGTGAACGTTTAGTTGATATTGGTGTTATTACTAAACAAGCTGCTTTAGATTTAAATTTAACTGGTGTATTATTACGTTCTACTGGTGTTAAATGGGATTTAAGAAAAACTTTCCCTTATGATGCTTATGATAAAGTTCAATTTGATATTCCTGTAGGTACTAATGGTGATTGTTTCGATAGATTTATTATTCGTATTGAAGAAATGAGACAAAGTGTTCGTATTATTAATCAATGTATTAATCAAATTTCTGAAGGTCCTATTAAATCTGATAATTATAAAATTAGTATTCCATCTAAAGTTCAAATTAAACAATCTATGGAAGCATTAATTGATCATTTTAAAATATTTAGTGAAGGTTTTAAAGTTGAACCTAATGAAGTATATTGTTCTATTGAAGCTCCTAAAGGTGAATTTGGTGTTTATTTAGTATCTGATGGTTCTAATAAACCTTATAGATGCCATTTAAAATCTTCTGGTTTTATTCATTTACAAAGTTTAGATTATTTAACAAGAGGTCATTTAATAGCAGATGTTACCACTGTTATTGGTAGTTTAGATATTGTTTTCGGTGATATTGATAGATAATTTAAAAATTGTACGTAAATATAATTATATTTTAAAATTTAATCAATATTTTAAAAATTATAAATATATGTTATTTTGTGATAATACTAGTTTAAATTTGAATTTATATAAACATGAAATTTTGTTAAATCCTAATGTTAAATGTATTTTCTTAAAAAAATTTAAATGTATTGATAATTTAACATATTTTAATTCTAATTTAAAAAATTCAACAGTAATTTTTTGTACTAATGATTTACAAACTTTATATTTAATAATTTCTAAATTACAAACTAATATATTATTTTGTAAAATACAAAATAATTATTATTCTTTAAAAAATTTAAATACTTATATTAATTCTATATATGGATTAGTTAATTATTTAGATAATTATATGAGTAATTTTATATTTTTATTTCAACAAATTTCTAAAAAACAATAATTATTAAGAAAATGTATATTATTTTATTAGCTATAATTTTAATTCCTTTATTAACTTCTTTTTTTTTACTTTTTGTGAATAATAATAACAACAACTTAATTCGTACTATTTCTATTTATAGTACTTCTATTACTTTTTTTATATCTTTAGGTTTATTATTTTTATTTGATAAATCTACAATTTTTTTTCAAGGTTTATATGAAATAAATTGGTTAAGTTTTTTTAATTTAAATTTTATAATAGGTATTGATGGTATTTCTTTATTCTTCATTTTATTAACTACTTTCTTATTTCCTATTTGTATTTTATCTAGTTATAATTATATAAAATTTAATTTTAAATTTTTTTATATAAATTTCTTAATTATGGAATCTATATTACTTTTAGTATTTTCTTGTTTAGATATTGTATTCTTCTATGTATTCTTTGAAAGTGTATTGATTCCTATGTATTTAATTTTAGGTTTATTTGGTTCTAGAGAACGTAAAATTTTAGCATCTTATATGTTCTTTATTTATACTTTTGTAGGTTCTGTTTTAATGTTATTAGCTATTTTATTTATATATTATTATGCAGGTACCTCTAATTATATTGTATTATTAACTTATAACTTTGAACCTTTCATTCAAAAAATTTTATGGATTGCTTTCTTTGTATCTTTTGCTGTTAAAGTACCAATGGTTCCATTCTATATTTGGTTACCAGAAGCTCATGTAGAAGCTCCAACTCCAGGTTCTGTTATCTTAGCTGGTATTTTATTAAAATTAGGTACATACGGTTTTTTACGTTTTTCTTTACCTTTATTTACTTTTGCAAACTTCTACTATACTCCTTTTGTTTATACTTTAGCTGTTGTAGGTTTAATTTATAGTTCATTAGTTGCAGTACGTCAAACTGATTTAAAACGTATTGTTGCTTATGCTTCTATTGCGCACATGAATTTAATTATGATTGGTTTATATACTAATAAAATCTATGGTTTAGAAGGTTCTTTATTACAAATGTTCAGTCATGGTTTAGTATCTGGTGCTTTATTCTTAGCTGTAGGTATTTTATATGAACGTTATCATACTCGTCTTATTAAATATTATAGTGGTTTAGTTCAAACTATGCCTATATTTGCAGTAATTTTCTTAATGTTTACTTTAGCAAATATTGCTTTACCTACTACAAGTAGTTTTGTAGGTGAATTCTTAATTTTTTTAGGTATTTTTAATACAAATACTACTATTGCTGTTTTTGCAATTTTAAGTATGATGTTTGGTAGTATTTACTCTTTATGGTTATATAATAGAGTTTGTTATGGTAATATACAAGTAAACTTTATAGGTTTATATCAAGATTTAAATAAACGTGAATTTGTTATGTTTTTATTAATTTTAGTTTTAGTTTTTATTATAGGTATTTATCCTACTTTCATTTTAGATTATTTGAATATGTCAGTTAGTTTTTTATTAAATATAGTATCTTGTTAGTTAGATGAAATCACCTAAATATAAAGTAATATTTCGTTATAAAAATATAACATTATGGAGAAATAATTTAATTTTAAAAAATAAATTCTCAAAACAAAAATGGACAGATTTAAATAATAAAAAATTAAGAAGACATTATATGGGAAATGCTTTTTATATTTGTCATTATAAAAAATTAAAATTAGAACGTTTATATTCTTTTAAATTTATGAATAAACAAATTTTAAAAAAATATTTAGTTAATTATAAAGAATATAATTTTAAAAAAAATATATTAACTAAAAATTATTTTAATTTTGAAAAACGTTTAGATTTTAATATTTATAAAGCACATTTTGCTGAAAGTTTATATGCAGCTCGTTTTTATATTGTAAAAGGTTTTATTTTAGTTAACGGTAAAGTTATAACTTCTTTTAATTATTTATTAAAAGATAATGATAAAGTTGAAATTAATAAAACATTTTTTAATTTTATTTATAATAAAATTGATTTTAATAAAATTAAAAATCTTTATTATTTAAGAAATTTAGAAATTGATTATAAAACTCTTAGTTTTATTTTTTTAAATAATAAAAATTATTATGTTATTAATTATCAAAATTTTTTAAAACGTATTTATTGTACATCTTATCGTAATAAAAAATTTGCATTAAATCAAAGACATTTCAAAAAAGTATTTCATAATAATGAATTAAAACTTAGAAAACGTAATTTTAAAAATAATTTTTATAGAAAAAATTATAAATTAAATAATTATTTTAAATTTTTTGATTATGTTTTCAGATATTATTTATTTTTAGATAAAAAACATAAAATTATAAAAAAACGATATAATAAATATTTTTTAACTAATTATGAACTTAAAATATTGTTTAAAGTTTTTAAAAAAAAATATACTAGTTATTTTTTTAGAAATTTATTATTAAAACGTACTTTTAATTATAAATATACTTATTTAAAATTACTTCAATCTAATTTAGTAAATTTTAAAAATTTTGAAAATATAAATTTAAGTTTATATAAAAATAATAATATTGAAATAAATAATTCAACATTAGTTAATCAATATTTTAAATATTATTATAATTTAGTTTTTAAATTTTATATTTATTTACTTAAAAATTATTA
>OKSD01001047.1_pt1 | contig 28762 bp, 28 predicted proteins | sample 1601221 | NCBI WGS metagenome assembly OKSD01 (sample SAMEA3541550, study PRJEB24748) | human gut metagenome | biome: human gut; feature: human-associated habitat; material: faeces | place: China | collected 2012
GGCAGCAGCCTCTTTTGAACCACTCGCCCAGCGAGTGGTTTTCGGGATACAAAAAGGGAGCACGCGCAAGCGTGCTCCCTTTTTCTGTCAGTCTCGATCAAAATGTGATGCGCATCTGGTGCCAGACAACGCCGCCGTGCACGGACTTGTCTGTCACGCCCTCGTCGACAAAGCAGAACTTCGCGTAGTAGTCGACGAGCCGCTGTTTGCAGGTCAGGACTGCACCCTTTCTCCCCTGCTTTCTCGCATCCTCAACGGCACGGTGGAGCAGTTCGCCCGCGTAGCCGTTTTTCCGGTACTCCGGCAAGGTGTTCAGACCGAAGAGCATCTGCCACGCGCCATTTTCGTCGTGCATGGATGCTTTCGCGTACATTTCGTCGGTCAGGTCTGGCTCATCCGTCACAAAGCCGTCGAGAAACGCGATGAGCCTGTCGCCCTCGAACATCAGCCAGAAGTGGTCGCCGTAATATTTGATTCGCTCGGCGAATTCCTCTTTTGTCGCCGCCTCGGCCACGAGAAAGCACTCGGCTTCCACCGCCGCGACCGCGTCCAGATCGTTCATCGTCGCTGTTCTGATCTCCATGGTTCTGCCCTCTCTATTTAGTCCCACTTTTCACGGCTGAGCTCGCGCATGTAGCCAGCCGTAATGATACCGGTGGGCAGCGCAACGATGGCGATTCCCATGAACGACGACATCATGCTCACGATGCGGCCGATCTCGCTCGTCGGATAGATGTCGCCATAGCCGACGGTCGTCAGCGTGACGACCGCCCAGTAGATGGCGTCGAAAAACGTGTCAAAGCTGTCGGGCTCCACCTGAAACATGATGAGCGCCGACAGCGCGATATACCCGCCCGCCAGCACACACACCGCCGCGAGCGCTCGTTTCTCGCGCTTGATGACATTCAAAATAAGTTCAAAGCTGTGCGAGTAGCGCAGGAATTTGAGCGCCTTGAGCGCTTTGTTGAGGCGGAAAAGCCTAAACAGCTTGAACCCCGATGACAGCATCGTCAGCGACGGCAGGATGGACAGCAGGTCTACAATACCGAAAAAGCTGAACGGATAGCGCAAAAACGCCCATTTCCCGCTCTTTTCGTACTTTAAGTCCGCCGTCCACCAGCGCAGCAGATAGTCCACGATGAACACCGTGACCGTCGCGCGGTCGAGCCAGACGAACAGCAAGTTCGTCTCCTTGAAGCACAGCGGCACGATGCTCGCCGCGATGCACACGAGCATGAAGCGGTCGTAAATGAGACTGTCGCGGTCGTCCTTGTCCGCGACCTCGATGACCTCGTAGATTTTTCTTCGCAAACTCATGCCGTCACTCCCTTGCGCCGGGCAGAAAGCGCTGCTCGACCTCTTCCGCGCTCAGCTGTCCGCCGGAGAGCTCCGTGAGCGCGGCGGAAAAGTCCGCCGTCTTCTGCACGGGCAGAAGAAACGTAAGCGTCACGGCAGCGCCGTAATCGCTCGACTCGATCCTGCCCTCGTGCCCCTCGATCAGCAGCTTTATGCGCTCGAACATCGGATACGGGCATTCGAGCAGCAGCACGGAAAACGGCTGCATCCGCGCCTTGCCCGCTGCGTCAAGCGCGTCCTTCGCCGCCTTGGCGTAGGCGCGCGTCAGCCCGCCCGCGCCAAGCAGAATCCCGCCGAAGTAGCGCGTCACGATGCACACGACGTTTTCGACGTTTTCGCGCTGGAAGACGTTCAGTATCGGCTGGCCCGCCGTGCCCTGCGGCTCGCCGTCGTCGCCGTAGCGAACGGTGCCGTCGTGCAGGACGAAGCACCAGCAATTGTGGCGCGCGTCGTAGTATTTCTTTTTCATCTCGTCGATGCGCGCGCGGGCCTCCGCCTCGCTCTCCACAAGGAAAACGTGGCTGGTGAAGCGCGAACGCTTTTCTTCAAACTCGCTCTCCGCGCTCTCGTATGGGACAAGGTACTCTGTCATGGTTTCAATGTTCCTTTCAGCGGGTTTTCTCCCACTTTTCTTTCGTGAGAACGTAAAAAAGCGTCGGCCGCAGCGCATCGTCCACAAGCGCCGGCCTTTCACAGGTCAGCTGATAAGAAAAGCCACACTTTTCGATCACGCGCTTTGACTTTTCATTGCCGGCACAGTGCGAACACCAGACCCGCTGTGCGCCTTTATCCTCAAAGCAGTACCTCAGCAGCTCTCGCACGGCTTCGGGGATAAGCCCCTGACCCCAGAACGGGCGGCCGATCCAATAGCCGATTTCCGGCTCACTCCCGATTTCTGGCGCTTCCGTCGGAAACACGCCGATGGAGCCGACAGGCTCGTCTGGCCGTTCCTTCAAAATGACTGCAAACGTGTCCGGCTCCGAGAGGACGGTTCGGATGATCTCGCGGGAGTTCTCCACGCTCGTATGCGCCGGCCAGCCTGCGGCAGGGCCGACAAACGGATCCCTCGCGTATCGATAGCAGCTCTCCGCATCGCTCCCGCGCCACGGACGCAGGAGAAGGCGCGTCGTTTCAAACGTCATTCCTCCCAGTCCTCCTTCGGCTCGCGGTAGCCCTCGATATAGTCCTTGACCTGGCCGATGACGCGCGGCACGCAGGTGGCCACGATGTCGATGGTCTCGCCATATTCGACGGATTCGACCTTCGCCTCGCGGTAGAGCATATCGAGAAGCCCGCCCTTGTCATAGGGCAGGTGGATCGTCACGCGGCGCGTGCCCTTGTCGAGGAGCTTGTCGATGCGCGCAAGCAGCTCATCCACGCCCTCGCCGGTCTTGGCGCTGATGTTGACGCTGTCCTCCCCGTGCGGGCGGATATCGCCGAAGTAGAGGTCGGACTTGTTGTAAACGCGCAGGCAGGGAATTTGCTGCGCGCCGAGCTCTTCGATGAGCTCGTCCACGATCTGCGCCTGCTCGAGCCAGTGCGGGTCGGAAATGTCGATGACGTGCAGCAGAAGATCGGCGTATTCGAGTTCCTCGAGCGTTGCCTTGAAGGCCTCGACCAGCTGGTGCGGCAGCTTGCGGATAAAGCCGACCGTGTCGGAGATCACGACATCCAGCGTGTCGGACACCGTGAGAAGGCGCGTCGTCGTATCCAGCGTGTCAAACAGGCGGTTATTCGCGGGAATGCCCGCGCCGGTCAGCGCGTTCAAAAGCGTCGACTTGCCCGCGTTCGTGTAGCCGACGATGGCGACGACGGGAATTTCATTCTTGCTGCGGCGGTCGCGCTGCGTGGCGCGCATGCGGCGCACCTCCTCAAGATCGGATTTGAGCTTGTCGATCTTGCGATGGATGTGGCGACGGTCGGTCTCAAGCTGCGTTTCGCCGGGGCCCTTCGAGCCGATGGGGCCCTTGCCCGACGTGCCCGCCTGACGCTCCAGATGCGTCCACATACCGATCAGGCGCGGCAGCAGGTATTGATACTGCGCAAGCTCGACCTGAAGCCGGCCCTCTTTTGTCTTCGCCCGCTGGGCGAAGATATCGAGAATGAGGCCGCTGCGGTCGAGCACCTGCACGCCGAATTCTTCGCACAGAACGCGCATCTGCGAGGGCGAGAGGTCATTGTCGAAGATGACCATTGTCGCCTCCTGCGACTTTACCAGCTCGCGGATCTCGTCCACCTTGCCCTCGCCGATGAATGTGTGCGGATTGGGCGAGGGCAGCGTTTGTAAAACCACGCCGACGCTGACGCCGCCCGCCGTTTCGACGAGCGCACCGAGCTCTTCAAGGCTCTCCTCGTCGGCATTCTCTTTTCGATCGAGCCGCGGCGACGAAAGGCCGACTAAAATCGCCCTGTCGCGCGGCGCGTTGTTCTCTTTCAATTCTTCCATAGATTCTCCTTATCGCGCCGAAATCGGCGCTGTACAAATCATTTTTATTATAGTGTATTTTCCGCCAAAAGAAAAGGCAAAAACGCTTTTCATTGACATTTCCGCCCCTTTCATGTGAAAATAGGGTGGACGCAACCTCAGGTTGACAAAAAGAAACGCCCGGTTGGTGGTGTTTTCTCCCGTTTTCCTGCTATGCTTTTCCTGCAAAGGCGCAGTGCACGGCGTCGAACGCAGCAACATTTCCCCAAGGAGGAACCTTTCATGGAACTATATGAAAAGCTCTACGAACTGCGCCGCGCGAGCGGTATGTCGCAGGAGGAGCTGGCGGAGAAGCTCGGCGTTTCGCGTCAAGCCGTCTCCAAATGGGAGAGCGGCGCCACGCAGCCGGAGCTTAGCAAGCTCATCGAACTCTCTAAGCTCTACTCCGTTTCCGTCGACGAGCTGCTCAGTCTGGAGCATGCCAAACCCGAGCAGGATGCCGCCGAATCGCCGGTTCAAAGCAACGCCGAAAAAGCTCCCGCGGAAAAGCTGAGCTTCCGCGATTTCTGCATACAGCACAAGAAGATCATCGGCGGTGCGGCCGTGGCGCTCGCCGCGCTCATCGCCGTCGGCGTGCATTACAACGACCGCATCAACACGCTCAGCACGCAAGTAAATGACCTTCGCAGCCAGCTCTACAACGTGCAGAACAACCTCTCGAACCAGATCGCGGGCATCAGCAATAATGTCTCAAACATCTTGGAGCGCGAGTCGAGCCTGATCTCGCAGTATAATTACGAGATCACAAACGTCGATTTTAAAAAGCAGGAATGCACCATCGCGTTTTCCCTGCTACCAAAGACAATCAGCGAGGGAACGACTGTCATCATCGGCGTGACCGACCATGGCAATTCCTCGCCGCTGGACAGCTATCGGCCGGGCTACTCTGCCGACCTTACACAGGATGGCTTCGGGTATCTGCACGGCAGTGTAACCGTCCCTCTGAGCGACGAGCTCGGCGTTGGTGTCAACTTCAAGCACGACGGTGAGACACAGTCAGAGGAGCTCGACACGATCTATGATCTCAAATCCCGCTATCAGCCGCAGCTCAAAAGCTTTCTCGCCCCCATCTCCTACGAGCGTCAGGCCGGCAGCAAATGGCAGTACCAGTTCACGCCGGGCAATGCCGGCATCCCGCTCGGCACCATCTCGCTCGGCGCGCTGTCCGATGTGTCCATCCGCAGCGCGTGTCTTGAATACACGCGCGCCAATCAGCTGCTCAGGCTCGTGCCGCTCGAAGCATCGTACAGCGATGGCAGCGCCGTCACCTATGTCGGCGATGACAGCGCCGAAGCCGTGGGCGCATCCGTCATAGAGGGCGTGTCGTACTATGACCTCGCCTATGCCTCCAGCAGCGAATCGGAGGCTTTCACGCTCCCGCTCGGGGCAGCGCCGCTCGTCTGCGAGCTTGTCGTCAACCTTGCGGACGACACAGTACTGCGCGTCCGCCTCTTCCAGGTGCGCGCCATTGCAGGCGGCGACAGCTACGAGGAGATAAACTACCTCGACCAAAGTCTCAGTGAGCCGCTCCCCTTCATCGTCGAATATCCCGACGGGCAAAACTGAGCGTTCCAAAAAAGCAGAAAAAAGCAGCTCTGCCGTAGCAGAGCTGCTTTTGTGATTGAATTAGTTCAGGCCGAACTTCTTGTTGAACTTGGCAACGCGGCCGCCGGTATCGACCAGCTTCTGCTTACCAGTGAAGAAGGGGTGACACTTAGAGCACACTTCTACCTTGATGTTCTGCTTGGTAGAACCTGTCTCAATCACATTACCGCAGGCGCAAGTAATAGTAGTCTGCTGATAATTGGGATGGATTCCTTCCTTCATTGCTCGTGTTCACCTCTTTCTGATCCAAATGTACTTTTCTAAAAAAGCCATATAGGATATTACCACGCTTTGTGTCAAATTGCAAGAGAAATTTTTGATCCTCTCCGTGCTTTTCTCTTCCTTAGCACTTTTCCCTAATTTCATCGTCAATTTTTTAACGCTCGTTATGCAATTTCTCTTTACTTCTGCCGTTTTCAGTCGTATAATGGCACTTACGCGCCTTGCGCACGGATGATTGGAAGTAAAGGAACATCAGAATTATGTCGAAAAAACATTTCCTGCGGGGACTGCGCGACGGCATCCCCATTGGGCTTGGTTATTTTGCTGTCAGCTTCGGCATCGGCATCAGCGCGCACAACGCGCACCTGAGCATTTTTCAGGGTTTTTTGCTGAGCTTTTTGAACAACGCCTCGTCGGGTGAATACGGCGGCATCACCATCATCGCCGCCGACTCCGGCCTCTTGGCCATGGCGCTGATGATGCTGGTCGTCAACGCGCGCTATCTTCTGATGAGCTGTGCGCTCAGCCAGCGTCTCTCGCCCGATACGCCGCTTCCCTGGCGGCTCCTCATCGCCTATGACCTGACGGATGAGATCTTCGGCCTCGCCATCGCGCAGCCTGGGTATCTTGAGGTGTGGTATTACTTCGGCACCATGTGCGCGGCCATGCCGGGCTGGAGCATCGGCACCGTGCTCGGCGTGCTGATGGGGAATCTCATGCCCGTCTGGGCCGTCAGCGGTTGCTCCGTGATGCTGTTCGGCATGTTTCTCGCCATCATCATCCCCGTCGGCAAGCAGAACCGCATCGTGCTCGGCTGCATCGGCGTGAGCTTTCTCTGCTCGCTTCTTGCAAGCGTTTTGCCGTTCACGCGCGAGCTGTCCGAGGGCATGCGCATCCTGGTCTTGACCATCGTGATCTCTGCTGCCGCCGCCATTCTGTTCCCGCACAAGGAGGATGATCTCGTCGCATGAAAACGTATTTATATCTTTTCGTCATGGCGGCCACGACCTATCTCATCCGCGTCCTGCCGCTCACGCTGATCCGCAAGCCGATCCAGAATCCCTTCCTGCGCTCGTTTCTCTTCTACGTGCCCTACGTCACGCTCGCGGTGATGACGTTCCCCGCCATCATGAACGCCACGCAGTCGCCCATCGCGGGCGCGGCGGCCATGGTCATCGGCATCGTCGCCGCCTGGTGCGGACTGGGACTTCTCCCCGTCTCGCTCGTCTGCTGCGCGACAGTGCTGATCTTAGAGCATTTTATCGTGTGAGCAAATCTTGTAAAACACCCTCCGCGGATTTCCCGCGGAGGGTGTTTTTATGTATTCACAGCACCTTTTCTTCGCCGACCGAGAAGAAATACAGCACCTTTTCCCTGACCTTTTTGCCCATCACGCGCATAAGGGCCATGGAGTATGCCTCGAGCTGAGGGCGGTAGTGCTCAGCTCGTTCTTCGATCTGTGTTCTTCCGATGCGGTCAGTCTTGAAGTCCACGACCACAAGCTCGCCGTCCTCTTCAAAAAAGCAGTCTACCACGCCCTGCAGCAGCACCGCGTCGTCGGCGTCCAGCGTGGCAAAGTCCCGCACCGGCCGCAGCAGCGAGAATCGGTACTCGCGCCGCACCGTCTGCGCATTCTTGCGAATGCGCGCGGCAAGATCACTTCGCAAAAATCGGACGATCGCGCGCACATCGACGGCGCTTGCCTGCTCGTCGGTCAGCTTGCGCTGCGCTCTGAGCTTTTCGACCTGCTCATGCACGCTCTGCTCACTTGCTTCGCAGAAAAAGTCAAGGTCCTGCATCACAAGGTGCAGCGCCGTGCCCCGCTCCGCACCTGTGAGCGTCGTTTCGCCCGCAAGGAATTTTGGTTTATATAGGCTGCGCAGCCGCGGTGGGAGCGTTGTATTTTCGGATATCTCCTCGTCCAGCGCGCGGCCCTTGAGCTGCGTGGCCGTCAGCTTGGCGGGAAAGGCCGTCTGCCCCGCATAGGGGTAGCGGTACGACAGCGCAGCAAAATCCACCGGCAGCTCCTCCTTCGGCGGCGCGGCATCCACTGGCACGTCATCGGGCCGCTGCTGCGGCGTCACAAAGCTCAAACCGTCGTGCACGCGCACCGTCCACGGCGTTTCGTCAGCATAGAAGCTCCCCTCGCCATTCTGCCCCGCAAGCTCGCGCAGGGACGCCGCTTCGCTGCGCTGCAAAAGCGGCAGCATGATCCAGTCGCCCATGCACTTGCCGCTGTCCACAGCCTCGGGCAGCACAGGACAATCGCTCAGCGCCAGAAGGTCGGCGACGCGGCTTTTCGCGTTTGCCTGCGTGTGCACCATGACGAGCTTTTCCTTCGCGCGCGTCATCGCAACGTACAGCACACGCAGCTCCTCGGCCTTCGCCTCGCGCCGCAGCGTGCGCTCGAGCGCCTGCCGTGCGACCGTCGGGTACTGGATGTGCCTTTGCGTGTCCACGCACACCGGCCCCAGCCCGAGCTGCGGGTGCACGAGCACCGAACTCAAAAAGTCCATATTGCTGAAGCGACGCGCGAGGTCCGAGAGGATCACGACCGGAAATTCGAGGCCCTTCGACTTGTGGATCGACATGATGCGAACGCCTGATGATGCGTGCGCGGTCTGCATCGAACCCGCCTCGCCTTCGGCAAGCTGCTCGCGCAGCGTGCGCACAAAATCGAAAAGCCCCTGCCGCCCCGAGCGCGCGTAGTCTTCGCTGAGCTCCAAAAACGCGAGCAAATTTTCCTTGCGCTCCGCCCCACGGCGCATCGCGCCGAAGATGCCGAGCACATTGCACCGGCGGTAAATTTCACTCAGCAGCTCGCGCACGCTCAGGTGCGCCGCGCTGTTGCGCAAAGCGTCCAACGTACTGAGGAATTCTACGCTGTGGATGTCCTCACTCAAAAGCAGCGCATCGTAGAAGTCACCCGTGCGCTGCCGCGCGCGGATCGCCGCGAGCTCATCGGGTGTAAAGCCGAAGAGCGGAGAGCGCAGCACGGCAATGAGCGGCACGTCCTGCCGCGGATTGTCGATGACCTGCAAGAGCGCGAACAGCACTGCGATCTCCATCGAGGCAAAAAAGTCCTCGCCCGCGTCAGCGGCGCAGTGGAGGCCGCGCGCTTCCAGCGCGCGGCGATAGTCCAAAAGGCGTGTGCTCGGCGAGCGCATCAATATGACGATGTCCTCCTCGCACACGGGCCGCAGCTCTTTTGTTTTGTCATCCTGTATAGGAAATTCACTTGTCAGCATATTGCTGATATAGTCCGCGACGAACGCGGCCTCAGCCTCGCTCGCGCGCACGCGCTGCTCGCCCGTCTGCGTCGGCAGATCGAGCAGATGGAACTCCGCGCCGCACGCGCTCGATTCGACATAATTCGCGCCGAGGCGCAGCATTTCATCCGCGCCGTAGTCGAGCTCACCCATTTCCTCGGAAAGAATATTGCAGAAGATAAAATTCGTCGCATCCAGCACTTCTTTGCGCGAACGGAAGTTGCGCGAGAGCAGCAGCTTCGCGCTGTCGTGCTCCTCTGCGTCCTCAAGCGGCGGCCAGGTGTTATAATGCTGCAAAAAAATACGCGGGTCGGCTAGGCGGAAGCGATAGATGCTCTGCTTGACATCGCCAACAGTGAAAAGGTTTTCTCCTTTACAAGAAATTGCGTCAAAAATGCGGTTCTGCACCTCGTTGGTGTCCTGATACTCGTCCACCATGATCTCGCGGTAGCGCGCGCTGACGATGCGCGCAAGCTCTGTCGGCGCGCCGTCCTCTCCGATGAGAAGGCGGATGGCCTCGTGCTCCTGATCGGAGAAGTCAGCAGAATTCCGCCGCCGTTTTTCCTCGTTGTACCGGCGGGAAAAGTCCGCCGTCAGGTCGATGAGCGCGAGCATTGCGGGTGCCATCGTGCGCAGGTCCTCCACCGCCTCGTCGGACGAGGCGGAAAAAATCTCGGCAAAGCCCTTGACGGTCTCCTTGCAGTTGTCCCACAGGCTTTTCATGCGCGCTTTCATCTCGCCGCCGTCGCTGTCCTTCACTGCGGCGAGGCGCGGAAACGCGATGGTCACGCCGCGCGCGGCGTCCCAGCCCTCTGCGGTCTTCCCCTCCAGCGCTTCAAGCTGGTAGGACGCGTCGAGGAACGCGGGCGCATACTTCTGGTTCAGCGCGTCATTCGCGCACATCTCCTGCGCCGCGCGCTGCAAAAGGTTTTTGCAGTGGCGCGCCTTGCGCCGCACCTCATTGAGCAGAATTTTTCCATAGGGCGTGTCCTCGATCTTATCCGGCACGGCGCGCCAAAACGCGCGCTGCGCCTCGAGCCATTTGTCCTCATACGGCTGCGCCTGCAATTTTGCGTGCAGCTCGAGCACCAGGTCCTCAAGCGCGCTGTCGTCGCGCCCCGCGCCGAGCGTGTCGGCGAGCAGCGTGCCGCCGGGCGTCAGATGGTCGTAAAAATCGTCCAGCGTGCGCGCGAGCACGCGCTCGCGCAGCACCTGCGCCTCGTTCTCGTCCAGCACGCGGAAATCGGGCCGCAGCGCGTGGCCGCGCGCGTCCTCGCCGAGCAGATGGCAGTTTTCGCGCAGAAGCGCGGTGCAGAAGGCGTCCACCGTCTTGATGTCCGCGCGGTAGACGCGCAGCATTTGCTGCCGCAGATGGTAGTTGCCGGGGTCGCGCTCCATGCGCTCGGTGAGCGCCTTGGCGATTTTGCCGCGCAGCTCGCTCGCCGCGGCGCGCGTGTAGGTAATGATGAGGAAATCGTCGAGATTCGCGCCCTCGCGCTCTACGTAGGAAAAGAGCCTCTCGACGAGCACCTTTGTCTTGCCCGAGCCTGCCGCCGCGGAGACGAGCAGACTGCGCTCGCGGCTGTCCACCGCCGCTTGCTGTTCGTTTGTCAGCTTTTCAGCCATTTTCGTGCGCCCCCTCTCCGTTCACCTCGTCGATGTACTTCCAGAATTCGTCGTTTTTCGTCGCTTTGATGTATTCCATACGGTCACTGCCGCAGCCGTTTTCAAAGTGGCACGCGCTCGCGAACTCGCAATATGTGCAGGCCGACTGCTGCGGCGTGCGCGCGTAGGGGTCGGCGTCGATGTTGCCCGCGAAGACCTCCTGCGTGATTTCATGTAAAATATGGTCGACGTATTTCGAGAGCTTTCCGAGCTGCTCGGCAGAAGCAAGGCTTCCCGTCACCGCGCCGTCCCTTTTCACCGCGAGGGGCAGGTAACACGGCGATTCGAGCGCGCTGTGCTCCATCGCCTGCAGAACCGCCGGGTCCTCGAGCACCATGCCGCTGCGGCGCAGCTCCTTTTTGAGTGCTTTTTCGATCTTTTCGGGCTCCGTGTCGCGCGCGCAGCGCAGCATCGGCTCGCGCGCGGGCGTATAGAGAACGCCCGCGGGAACGATCTCGTGTCCGCCGAAAAGCATCTGTCCCTCTTCTTTAAGCGTAAAGAGGTAGAGCAACATTTGGAGCCCCAGCCCGTAGCGCAGCTCGGCGAGGTCGAAGCTCTTCTTGCCCGTCTTGTAGTCCACGACGCGCAAATATAGCTTGCCGTCGTGCAGCCAGCCGTCCACACGGTCGACCTTGCCGACAACGCGCGCCGTGCCGTTTTCCTCGCGGATCGTGATGGCGGGCAGCTGCCCGTCCGCACCAAATTCCAGCTCAAATGCCAGCGGCTCAAAGTCGGAGCTTTGCAGCTCCTCGCTCACCTCGTCCATGATGCGCTCGACCGTCGCACACAGGCGGTTGAACAGATAACGGAAGCGCGCGCTTTTTTCGCACAAGTCCGGCAGCACGCGGTCGATGTATTCCTCGATCGACGCGCGCACGAGCGCGTGCAGCTTGTCCTTCGATAGCGTATGCAGTCCGCCGCACTCCTTCGCCTGCCGCAGCGTATGCTCCATCACATCGTGCACGAACGTGCCGATCTGCGGCGCGTCAAAGCCCGCGCCCGTGCGCTCCCTGGCTTTCAGGCCGTAGCGCATGAAATAGGCAAAGTGACATGAGCGCGCCATGTCCATGCGCGAGGCGGACAGTGTCACCGCGCCGCCGTAGAGCGCGCGCACCGCGTCGCGCGACAGATGCCCGCGCGTATAGCGCGAAGCGTCCTTCATCGCGGCAAGCGCACGCTCCGCGTCGCCCCGTCCTTCAAAATACTGCCACAGCGCGCCGCCGATATGCTCGCCCGCATACTCGAGCGCCGTCGACTTTACTGACAGGCGATATTCCTTGTCAGTGCTCTCTGTTTCGACGCTGATCGACGGCAGCAGACGCGCGATGCGCCCGATGACGAACGATGGCCGCTTCTCCGCGCCCTTTCCGTCCGAAACGGGATAGGACACCGTCAGCTTTTCCGTCGGCTGGGCCAGCGCGGCGTAAAGATTCTGAATTTCCAGATGAAACTGCTCCATCCCGTGCGGCGCGAGGAAGATTTGCTGCCTCTCGAGCGCCTCGCGGTCCTCGTCGCGCAGCACGCCGCCGCGGTTCTCCGCCGCAGGCAGCACGCCGTCGTTCGCGCCGAGCAGGAACAGCGCGCGCACCGTGTGGCGGTCGTTTCGCGTCATTTCGCACAGGTTCACCGCGTCGAGCGTCACAGGGATCGTGCCCACGCTGTACTGCGTCAGCACAAGGCGCATCAGACTCGCAAACTCCTCGGCGTCGAGGATCGCGTCGCCCAGGATTTCCACAAACTGGTCGAGCACGCTGCAAAGAATGCTCCACAGCTGCGCCGTTTCCTCGGCGCGCTGGGCCTCGCCCGCGGCAAAAAGCTGCTCGGTCTGCGCCTGCAAGGTCTCCGGCAGGTTCACCTCTTCCAAATAGCCGTACAGCGCGCGCACCTTCTGCTCGGCCTCGCCGCTGCCGCCCACGCCTTTTTTTAGGCGCGCAAACGGCCCCTGCACGCGCTCGCGCAGTGCGTTGACCGTCTTGAGCCGCGCCCTTGCCTCGTCCGTCCATTCTTCGCCGTAGCCGTCGGGATGCGCCGACCAGGGCGTCTCGCGCGTCCACATCGCGCCGCGGATCTCCCACTTGAGCGCATAATTTTCCAGAATGTCGCATTCCGCCATGCTGAGGCCGGCGAGGCCGGTCTTGAGACAGCGAAACACATCCTCGTACTCAAAGCCTCCGCTCGCGGCGTCGAGCGCGCCGAGCAGCAGCGTCAGCACGGGACTTTTCAAAATATCGCTGCGGTGGGCATAATAGAGCGGGATGCCGTAGCGGGCAAACACGTTTTCGATTGCGCCCGCGTAGGAGTCGAGATCGCGCGCCGTGACGGTGATCTCGCGGTAGCGGTAGCCCTGCTTGCGCACGAGCTGTAAAACCTGCGACGCGACCCATTCGCACTCGCTGTACGCGCTGCCCGCCTCATAGAGCGCGACGGTGTCGGTCGGCTGGGTAAATTCGTCCGCCGCGCCGAAAAAGCAGCGCTCGATATGGTCGAGCGCGCCGCACACCTCGCCCTGCGGAAGAATTTTCTCCTCGCATGCGACGCCGGCATCGCGCGCGAGCGCGTACAGCCGCTCGCGCACGCACAGGCTCTCGGAAAAGAGCTCGCGGTCCTGCGTGTCGCCAAGGAGCGTGACGGTCACGCTCTTCGCGCACCGCAGCAGGATACGCAGAATGCGCAGCTCACGCCCCGTAAAATACGAAAAACCGTCGAGGAAAATGTCTTTATTTTCAATATATCCCGACGCTTCGAGGTTTTCCTCCAGCTTTTCAAGCACATCGCGCGCGTCGTGCCCCGGTGCGTGGAGCTTGCTGAGGTAAATGCCATAGATAAGAGAAAGGTCGCGCAGCTTGTCGCCGCTCTCGCCTTCGATCTGCGCTACGCTCTCGGATAGCTGCTCGGGCGATACGGCGTAGGCCTGCAATTCCTCCATCACGGCGAGCAGGCTCTCCAAAAATGCCGCGCGCTGCGACGGGCGCTTGTAGACCTTGAGCACCGGCGCAAGCTCCGTGAGCGTACGCTGGAGCGTCAGGAGCTTTCCGCCCGAATCGAGCGTCACGTCCGCGCTGCCGCCGCAGATGCTCAGCACGCGCGAGGCGAGCAGCTTGAACGTCAATGCCTCGGCATGGCGCGACGCGGTGTCGCCGCAAACACGGCACAGGTCCATCTCCGCCACATGCGAGGCGTGCTCCGGCACGAGCAGGATTTGCTGCGACGAGTCCCCCAGTGCAGCGATCCTTTGCAGCACGCGCTCGGATTTGCCCGTGCGCGCGCGTCCCATCAGTATGTGCAGCAAGCGTCCTTCCCCCTTTTTCTCTCTTAAAGTTATCAATATTTTATCCTAATTTTATCATAGTTTTCTTTTTCGGGCAACGCAGAAAACGCCGTATGCATATTTTCGCCCATCACGGGAAGACTACCGAAGACCAAACCATCTTTTTAAGGAGGGAACTTCATGGTCATCGACAAGATCGCGCTGACACTTGCTATCATCGGCGCGCTCAACTGGGGCAGCGTGGGCCTTTTCGGCTTTGACTGCGTTGCCTTTCTCTTCGGCGGACAGATTGGCATGCTCAGCCGCGTGATTTACACGCTCGTCGGCCTTGCCGGCATCTGGTGCATCACGATGCTGTTCCGCGAGAAAGAGCCGATGGAAAGCGGCGGCCAGGCGTAAAAAATAAAAGGAGAGGGGCTTGCCCTCTCCTTTTATTTTTGCGTTAAAAATTTTCTTTACCGCTCCCCAGTCGCTTCCGCGCCTTCCAGCTCGCGCATTGAGCGGCGGAACTGGCGATAGAATGTGAAGCTCGTCAGCGCCACCGCGCCGAAGTCCGCCACGGGCTCGGCCAGGAACACCGCGAACGCCTTGTCCACGAAAAAGTGCGGCAGAATATAGATGAGCGGGATGAGCAGGATGATCTTGCGCCACACAGCGAGGAAGAGCGACGTCTTCGCGTTGCCGAGCGCCACAAACGTCTGCTGGCAGGCGATCTGGATGCCGAAAATACCGCTGCACCCCATGTAGATGCGCACGGCCCACGCCGCGTATTCGACCAGCGCGGGGTCATTATTGAAAATCAGGATGAACGCGCGCGGGAAGAGCTCGACCAGAAGCCAGATGGCCATTGAATAAGTAAAGCACGCGCGCAGCAGGCAGAAGTAGGCGTCGCGCACGCGCTGGGCGTTCTTTGCGCCGAAGTTGTAGCTCACGATGGGCTGTGCGCCCTGTGTCAAGCCCTGAAGCGGCATGTTCGAAAACTGCATGATGCTCGTCAGCACTGTCATCGTGCCGACGGCCATGTCGCCGCCGTAGCGCAGGAGAGATGAGTTGAAGCAGATGGCGATGAGGCTCTCCGTCGACTGCATCACAAACGGGGAAAGTCCCAGCGCGATACACGGCAACACGATCTTCGCGTCCACGTGCAGGTTCTCGCGCTTTAAGTACCAGCGCGTCTTCTTTCCCGTGAGGAACGTCATCACCCACACGGCCGACACTGCCTGCGAGATCACCGTCGCCAGCGCCGCGCCGCGCACGCCGAGACCGAGCACGAAGATGAACAGCGGGTCGAGAGCCGTATTTAAGAGCGCGCCGATGAGCACCGTCTTCATGCTCACGGTGGCGAAGCCCTGTGCCGTGATGTAGGCGTTCATGCCAAGTGTCAGCTGCACGAAGATCGTGCCGAGGGCGTAGATGCGCATATAGTCGAGCGCGTAACCGATGGTGTTCTCGCTCGCGCCGAACATCAGTAAAAGCGGCTCGGCAAAGGACTCGAACAGCACCGTCAGCACCAGCGCCGTGATCACAAGCATCGTCAGACAGTTTCCCATGATGCGCTCGGATTTTTCGCTCTCGCCTGCGCCCTCGGCGATCGAGGCGCGCGGCGCGCCGCCGATGGCCATGAGCGACGCGAACGCCGAAATAACCATGATGATCGGCAGGCATACGCCAACGCCCGTCAGCGCGAGTTTTCCGACGGTCTCGGCGGGCTGCATGTGGCCGATGAACACGCGGTCGACCAGATTGTAGAGCATGTTGACGATCTGCGAGGTGATCGTCGGCACGGAGAGCGAAAAGAGCAGCTTTTTGACGTCCCCGTGTCTCAGATCTGCGCGCTTATCCAAAATCATCACCTGAATCTTTCGTATTTTTCCGCATATTTCGTTAGAATATCATGCCGCGGGGCGTTCGTCAAGCAAGCGGGCCGCGAAGCGCTCTATCATGGCATTTCCATAAAGCGCTTTTGGACATTTTTTCACTTTCTCCATTGCTTTTTCCGCGTGGGCTATTGTATAATTTGTTTTACAATCGCACCAGCGGAGCGCCCCGCGTTCCGCTTATCAAACAAATAACGGAGGAATCACCATGAACGAAAAGTTTTCCAAACTTGGCTTTTATCCTTCCGACATTCTGCTGCCCAAGAAGGATGTCGATATGAGCAAGTGGGCGGTCGTCGCATGCGACCAGTTCACCTCTGAGCCCGAGTACTGGGAGCGCGTGGAGAAGACCGTCGGCGACGCGCCTTCCACCCTGCGCCTCATCCTGCCCGAGGCCAACCTGAAGGCCCCCAACGTCGACGAGTTCATCGCCGACATCAACGCCTCGATGAGCAAGTACCTCGAAGAGGGCATCTTCGAGACGCTCAAGGACTCCCTCATCTACATCGAGCGCGGCCAGAGCGACGGTAAGATCCGTCACGGCCTCATTGGTATGGTCGACCTCGACCAGTACGACTTCACCCCCGGCTCCGGCGCGCTGATCCGCGCGACTGAGGGCACCGTGCTCGACCGTATCCCCCCGCGCGCCCGCGTGCGCCGCAACGCCCCCATCGAGCTGCCCCACGTCATGCTGCTCATTGACGACCCCGAGAAGACCGTCATCGAGCCCCTGACCGCCGCGGCCGACAAGATGGAGAGCGTCTATGACTTCGACCTGATGGAAAACGGCGGCCATATCAAGGGCTACAAGCTCTCCGCTGCGCAGATCGACGCAGTCGCCGACGCGCTGACCGGCCTCACCTCCGACGAGGCGATGAAGAGCAAGTACGGCGTCTCCGGCGTCGCGCCCCTGCTGTTCGCCGTCGGCGACGGCAACCACTCCCTCGCCACCGCCAAGGCCTGCTATGAAGAGCAGAAGAAGGGCAAGACTCCCGAGGAATACCTCGCGCTGCCCTCCCGCTACGCACTTGTCGAGGTCGTGAACAACCACGACGATGCGCTCCAGTTCGAGCCCATCCACCGCGTGCTCTTCGGCGTCGACCATGAGAAGTTCATGGAAGAGTTCAAGAAGTTCTACCCCAACGCCCACGAGGGCAAGGGCGAGGGCCACGTCATCGAGGTCTGCTGGAACGGCCACGACGATTTCGTCACCGTCCCCGACCCGAAGGTCCAGCTGGCCGTCGGCACGCTGCAGACCTTCATCGACGAGTACCTCAAGCAGTTCGGCGGTGAGGTCGACTACATCCACGGCGATGAGGTCACCCGCGAGCTCGGCTCCAAGGAGGGCAACATGGGCTTCCTGCTTCCCGCGATGGGCAAGGAGCAGCTCTTCAAGACCGTCATGGCCGACGGCGTTCTGCCGCGCAAGACCTTCTCCATGGGTCACGCGCAGGACAAGCGCTACTACGTCGAGGCGCGCAAGATCCGCTAACCTAATGTAACCATTGCAGAAAAGCGCCGCCTTGCGGCGCTTTTCTCATCAGGAGGATTCTCTATGGATTTGAAAACAGCCAGGATCTGGCAGGACGTATTGCTCTGGGGCGGCGCAGTGGTCTCCCTCGTCGGCGCATGGGGCTTTCAAAACACCGTCACCGCGCTCGTCGGTCTTATGATGATGGGCGCTTCGCTCATCGTCTGGGGGCGCTTTTACCGCTGCCCCAAGTGCGGCGAGCACCTCGGCCGCGGTTCGCCCAAGCACTGCCCGAAATGCGGCGCGTGGATCGCCGACGAGCCGGAGCCCGAGGAGAAGAAAAAGATCCAGCACAAGAAAAAGAAACACTGAGCGCACAAGGAGGCCGCGATGAACGACAAAAAGCCCCTGATGGACTATCGCAGGGTCCAAAAGCTCCAAACACCGCTGCTTCTTACCGGCGCGCTGCTCAGCGGCGTCGGCACAAGCGTCAGCGTACCGCTTGTTATTCTCGGTATCGCGATCATGCTCTTTGCCATCGTGATCGGGGTACTTTACTACCGCTGTCCGCACTGCGGCAGACCGCTCGGACGCATAGGTGAAGGCGGTGCCTACTGCCCCCACTGCGGCAAGGCGCTGAATGCGCCGGTCGAGGAGCCCGTGCGCAGCATAACTGTCCCCGCCTATGCTAAGCTCAACCTGACGCTTGACATTCTTGGCAAGCGCGATGACGGCTACCACGAGATGCAGATGGTCATGCAGACCGTTTCGCTCCACGACGATGTGACCGTCACGCTCACAGACGGCAAAGGCATCACCTGCCGCGTCGACGGCGCGGCGCTTCCCTGCGATGAGCGCAACCTCGCTGTCAAGGCGGCGAGAGCCTTCTGCGAGGCGATGGACTACGGCGGCGGCATTGACATCGCGCTTATAAAGCGCATTCCGTCCGAGGCCGGCATGGCCGGCGGCAGCGCAGATGCCGCGGCGGTGCTGCGCGCGCTGCGCGAGCTCGTCTCCCCCACCCTCACGGACGAGCGGCTCGAGCAGATCAGCGCAAGCGTCGGCAGTGATGTTCCCTTCTGCATCCGCGGCGGCACGCAGCTGGCCGAGGGCCGCGGCGAAAAGCTGACCGTCCTCAAGCCCGCACCGCGCTTCTTCGTCGCCGCCTGCAAGCCGGACTTCCCGATCTCCACACCCGCGCTCTTCGCGCGCGTAGACGGCGTGACGATCACCGACCGTCCTGATACGGACGCGATGCTCGCCGCCATCGAGCACGGCGACGCGGACACGCTGTGTGCAAACGTGCGCAACGTCTTTGAGCAGGCGCTCGACGGCGAGCAGCGTGAGCGCATTGAGACCATCAAGCGCGATCTTCTCGCCTACGGCGCGAAGACGTCGGCGATGACCGGCTCGGGCAGCGTGGTGTTCGGCCTCTTCTCTGACAAAGCGGCTTGCCGCAGAGCGTGCGAGGCACTGCAAGGCGAGTGCGTCAAAACTTTCTGCGCCGAATTTGTTTGAAAACTCAGAAAACCGTCCATACTCGAAGCAAATTCTTTGAGATGGGCGGTTTTTCGATGAAATGGACGAAATGGGAGCTTTCCCTTGCCGTTGGCCTCGCGGTCATGCTGCTTTTCTGCGCCGCGCGCGGCACTAATACCCTCCAGTGGTGGAGCGCAGTGTTCTCCCCGCTGTGCGACGGCATCCTGACGCAGAGCGCCGCAAGCGGCGATGTCGTAGTGAAGTCGAAGCTTGCAGAGCTGCTGGCTCTGCTGATGGGTGGAAAATGACATGCTCTGCCTGCCATTTGAGCGAGAAAAAGGGAGTCGGCACTTTTTACGCCGGCTCCCCTTTTCATTATCCCTCGCACAGGATGTCGATCAGCTCATCCTTCTGCAAGCCCGCGAAGTAGCGCGAAACGTCCACATCGCCGAGTGCCTTTTCATAGCCCGCGCGGTACGGCGTGCAGCCAACAAAGTGCGCCGCCAGCTCGTCCGGTTCCGAGGCGCTGAAGAAGTCGCCCTTGAATGTCAGGGCCGCGATCTTTCCGTGCTCCACGGTGATGTAGGCCTCGATCAGGCCGCAGCCGTCCACACGGCGGCGGCGCAGCATCGTGCACGCCGGAGAGAAACCGTAGTTCCAATCCCATGTGGCGTAACGCTCCGCGCGCAGCTTTTCCACCGCCGCAAGGTCGTCCTGCGTCAGCGGGTAGGCCTCGCCCGGATTCTCCTTCAGAATGTTTTCCAGCAGGATGCGGCGGAATTCCGGCAGCGTGACCTTTTCCGGCAGATGCTCGGCAACGTTCGTCACGCGGCTGCGCACCGAGCGGATGCCCTTGGTCTGGATCTTTGTCGGGTCGACGCGCAGCGCCTCGCTGACGACAGAGAGGTCCGAATCGAACATGATCGTGCCGTGGTGCATCACGCGTCCCTGGCGGATGTACTGCGAGTTGCCGGAAAACTTCTTCCCGTCGATCGTGATGTCGTTGCGGCCGTTGACCTCCGCCTTCACGCCGAGCGTCGCCAGCGTGCGCACGACCGGTTCGCAGAAGAGCTTGAGGTCCAGCGCATTGCTCTCGCCGACATCTGTAATGAACGTGAAGTTCAGGTTGCCCATGTCGTGATAGACCGCGCCGCCGCCGGAAAGTCTGCGCACCACGCAAATGCCGCGCTCGCGCACGGCCTCTTCATTGATCTCAGCGATCGTGTTCTGATACTTTCCGACAATGATCGCGTTATCATTCTGCCAGAGCATGAAATACATGCGGTCGCGCGGGAGGCAGTCGAACACGTACTGCTCCATCGCCAGATTGTAGCTTGGATCGGTCGTCATCAGGTCCAGATATGATAGCTTCATGGTCGTGGTCTCCTTCTATCAGGGTCGTTGATTTTCAAGCCTTTTTCAGGGCTGTTATCCTTGTCTTTTCAGCTGCGCGCTCAGCCGCCGCGCCATCAAGCGGTGTCCCTCCGGCGTCGGGTGCAGACCGTCAAGCAGCAGCTCCGAGCGGGTCGATCCGTCTGGCGACAGAAAATCCGCGCAGAAGTCGATATACGGCACGCCAAACGCCGTGCAGTACCGCTTGAGCCATGCGCAGTACCCTTTCATCGTCCGCTCCGCCGCTTCAAAATCGCCCGCGGCGCATGCGGTGCATCCGCCGGAAGCGGGATACCAACCACCGGCAGCACGCCCACGGAAAAGAGCTGGTGGATCATCGCGCCCATATTTTCCTGCGCCGCAGCGTCGGAGCCGGAGTAGAACACATCGTTGCTCCCGCCCATCAGCAGCGCATAGGGCCGGTCGGCGCCAAGGCCGCCCTCGCGCAGCTCCGCGAGCACCCCGCCCTGCATGCGCGCCAGCATGCCGCCGGTCGTGTCGCCGTTGATGCCCTCATTGACAAGCTCCCAGCCCGTCTCCTGTGCGCACAGCCGCGTCCACCGCTGAGACAGATGCACGCCGTATCCAAAGGTCAGGCTGTCACCGATGCGGATCAGTTTCATGTTCTTTCCACCCGCGTTTCTTTCGGATCGATGGTAAGCAAAAAAGCCTTGAAAGTTTACACTTTCAAGGCTTTTTCATGGTGGAGATAAGCGGGATCGAACCGCTGACCTCTTGACTGCCAGTCAAGCGCTCTCCCGGTTAGTGCGGTTACATACCCCCCTAAACCGGGTCAAATGAGCGCTTCAATACGCGGGCTACCTCAAAAAAACACCCTGAAAGCTATAAAGATATTTTTCATTATAGTCAAGGAAAGCCCGTATATCAAGGAAAATAATTTTTCTGCTCTGCGTCCCTCCACAGTATGGCATTATTGAAGTAGCTCAATCTGACGTTCAAGCAAATCAATACGATTACTCAGGTTTGCCGCTTGTAGGGTTGATCCGCTAAGAAGTTCTTGCCTAAGTGCATTTAATTGCAATTCCAAAATCTCACGAGTAATATTATCGGCATCAAGTTCATCAATTCGTTCTTCAATAGATGATAGCCTACTTTCAAAAACGGCACAGTCAACTTTCAAATCAATAAGAGTTTTAGCGTACCACCCTGCTAATGCCACGATGATAGCCATAAGTGCCCCTAAAACTGATTCAAAAATATGAGTTTTGAAAAAGCGTTTTGCGCGCAGGCAAAAAGAAATCTTTGCACTCTGCGTTGATGAATCCAGAAATGCTATGTTGTTAGCTTCTGCACTACCTGAAAGGTTATTATTTCGAAGATCAACTGTGCTTTCAAGAGGAGTAGTATTTGACTTTATACTTTGTCTATATGCTCGTGCCTCACTTTTGCTCTTTCTTCTTCCGTTACCGTTTCCCACAATATTCCTCATTGAATATTTCCTCAAAGAAGCATTTTTTGCTCGTTTCAAAAAAAGAAGTTATTTTTGAAGTAATTTCAGGTTGTGGTGGCTGAAAATATAGCTGATAGTCAAAAGAAATGCCTTGAATAGCATCGTCAATACTACCAACTGTATAAATTTTGTTTACATAATTATCGTTTCCAGAAAACGCCAAGCCCTCTGGTGTTGTAGTTCGAATTGCAAAACGACAATCTGTTATTTCTGATGATTTAGAGAAATATTGCTGCTTAAATGATGAAATGGAAGTATTATCCATTTCGCATATGTAGACCATGCCAATTCGCCGGGTGATTAGTGCGTATTTATCTATAATTTTAGGGATCAGGCATTTTTCTACACGAGAAATAAATTCCTTATACTCAGATTCAAAATCATTTTGGATTGTATGGGTATAAATTAAATTATTCGAAGTCAATTCTAAACTATGGCCTAAATCTTGATTACTTAAAAAGCGTGATGTTGTATACTGCTGACTTATCGTCGGAAAATACTGAGGCGAAAAGCCAGGTGATTTTTTGGAAGTGTTATAGAGCAGTGTATCTGCAATTTTTCCCCATTCATCGAGAATAGAAAATGAGTGATTGAACATTATTCCGCAGATTATTCGCTTTACTGTAGCTTTTCCCATATTTTTCACCTCGTTTTGTATTATACGACTAAATTCGTTATAAAGCAAGCTATTGAGCCATGCGTTGCATAATTTTGATTAGGTATAAAGTATCAAGACTTAGTGGGTATTCAAAATTACCGTTATTTTCCGCAATAATTCCTCTTTCCAATAACATCTCTATCAAATCATGGTATTCTTCCGGGAGTTCTTGTAGGTTTTTGAAATACATTTTCAATTTCTCCTTTACTAAAGATTTGGAAAATAACTATTAGTTCACCTACATCAAAATACAGGCGCTCTGTTGTATATAAAAGTGCAACAACTCTTTACACATTATGTTTATTAGTATGACTGCCAAATGAGACATCTAAGCGGTCATACTCCATATTTATCAAAAAAATTAGAAAGGAGATTTAATTTCTTTATCTTTAGCCGGTCTGCGGACTGGCTTTTTTCATGCCACGAAAAGGAGGTTTGCAAATGGCAGATGATAAGAAAAATATTCCCGATGTAGCCCCACCTACTGAGGCATCCGCTCCCACGACAGAAACTGCTACCGTGCCGGAGCCGCCTGTTCCCGAGCCTGTGCTGACTGATGCGGAGGCGCTCATGCTGGAACAGGAGGGGCAGGCGGCGCTCTTTGAAATGGGCGAGGCCGTGTCTGATCCCGCCGACGCTGTTACCCACGCCGAGGTGGAGGAGCCTGCCGCTCCCGAAGTCCCCAAGGCCGAAAAGGAGCAGGCGCAGCCGCCCACTCCCGGTAAGGACGATCCCGTCCCAGCACATTCCGGCAAGGTGGTGGATTTTGCCGCCGCCCGTGACGAGGCGGCCAAGGAGGGAAAAAAGGCAGTCAAGCAGAAGCCGCCCACCGAAAAGGGGAAGGCCGCCAAGCCCGGCAAAGGCCGCCCGCCCAAGACGGAAAAAGCGTCCCCGGAGCAGGCCAAGCCGCCCAAGGCTGGCAAGACCCATGCGGCCCCCGAGGAAAAGGCAGCGCCCCCGGCCCCGGAAGTACCGCCTACGCCCCGTGACGCTACCCGCGCCGAGAAAGAGGAAATCGTCTATCTTGACCTTTCCGACCTGCACCCGTTCAAGGATCATCCTTTCGGTGTCCGTGACGATGCGGAAATGAAATCTCTGGTGGAAAGCGTCCGTAACGGCGGCGTCAACCAGCCTGCGCTGGTGCGTCCCCGTGAGGGCGGCGGCTATGAGATCATCGCGGGCCACCGCCGCCAGATGGCCAGCCAGCTTGCCGGGTATCGCAATATGCCCTGTATCGTCCGCAATATGACGGATGACGAGGCTATTCTCGCTATGACGGATGACAACCTCCGTCAGCGCGAAACGATTTTGCCCAGCGAAAAGGCTATGTCCCTGAAAATGCAGTATGAGGCCATCAAGCATCAGGGGGCGCGCGGCGACAGCGCCGAGGCCGGAAAGCTCTCTCTTGAAAGCGTGGGCCAGCGCAACGGCATGAGCGTGAAAACCGTGCAGCGGTATATCTGGCTCAATGATCTTGTGCCGGAATTGAAGCAGACGATGGATGACGGAAAGTTGTCTTTTACCCCGGCTGTGGAAATTTCCCGTGTGCGGCCCAAGCACCAGAAGTATATCGCCGTGTCCATTGAAGGCCAGCAGGCTTCGCCCTCCAAGGGTCAGGCAAAGCGGCTTCGTGAGCTGGACAAGGAAAACAAGCTCTCCCCGGACGTGATCGACGGTATTTTGTGTGAAGAAAAGAAAAAGGAGGATCGTGACGTGATTATTACTGGCGCTGAACTGGAAAAGTTTTTTGGTAAGGAGGCCACGCCCCGGCAGATGAAAGACCAGATCATGACGCTGCTGGAGGACTGGAAAGAGCGACAGCCGCCCGAGCTTGCCAAGCCCGACAAGAAAATGGATATGGAGAAGTAACGACCTCTGGCCACCATGACCAGAGGCTTTTTGCTGCCCCGATAGGACAGGCTCTTTGGGTTATATCCCCCGTCGCCGCCCGTAATCGAGCACAGGCGGGAGTGGGCTGTCAAGGGGGCTTCGCCCCGCCGTGTGCGGCGGCTTTGCCCTTGACCGCCTGCCCCGGCTGTGCTTTTTCTCCGGCAAGCGGCGGGGGTATATCCTCCAGAGCTGCCCCCTTTTCCAAGCTTGGAAAAGGGCGGGGGGAAAAGGTTGACCCACCACATTATATAAAAACGGAGGTTTTCACAATGAAACGACCCCTTGCGTATATCACCGCCGCGTGGAGTGGCGATCCCTGTGAGGCGACAGAGCAGGCCGCCAAGTATTGCCGCGCTGTCTATGAGGCGGGCTTTTCGCCCATCTGCCCCACGCTCTATCAGCCCCTTTTCCTGAACGACGCCGTTCCCGAGGAGCACAAGAGCGGCATCGACATGGGCCGTGACCTGCTCCGCCGCTCTCATGTGCTGGTGGTGTGCGGCAGTATCTCCACGGAAAGCATGAAAAACGATGTGGCTGTGGCCCAGCGGCTGGGGATCACGGCAACCACGCTGGACGGCATCCTGACCGTAAAGCGTCAGGGCCGCCGCTGATATGTCATCTCTGTTTGAAGCCTACATAACCAACCTCGGCAAATACAACGAGGGGCGGCTTGTGGGCGAAACGCTGAAATTCCCGGCCACCACGGAGGAGGTGCAGGCCCTTTTGAAGCGCATCGGCGTGGATGGGGTACGGTATGAGGAAATCTTCATTACCTCATTCGACGGTGACGTGCTGGGCCTGTATGACCATTTGGGCGAGTATGAAAGTATTGACGAGCTGAACCATCTGGCCCATGTGCTGTCTGACCTCGACCAGAGCGACATTGAAAAGCTTGAGGCCGTCATTGACAGCGGCGAATACACAGGCAGCGTCCATGACTTGATCAACCTCGCGCAAAATCTGGATTGCTATGACTTTTACCCCGGCATTGACAGCGAGGAGGCGCTGGGCCGGGTCTACATTGAGGAAATGGAAATGCTGGATGTACCGGACAATGTGCTGCCCTACTTCGATTTTGAAGCCTACGGGCGGGACGTGCGGATCAACGACGGCGGCCATTTTGCCCCCGGCGGCTATGTGTTCAATAATGGCGGTAACTTTGTGGAGCGGTATCACGGGATGGAAGATATTCCCCCGGAGCACCGCATCTTCGCCTATCCCAAGCTGAATATCCGGGAGCAGATGGCAGCGTATCAGGAGGTCATAGACCGTTCGGCGCTGAACGAGGAAAAGCAGCGGCTCCCCGCCAGCCGCGAGGACAGATAGGCCGCTTCTGGTCACGGTGGCCAGAGGGCAAAGGAGGTGTAAGCTATCGTCGGAGATGAAGTGTCCCGGCAGACCATCGCCGTCAGCGTCAAGGCGTCCAAGCTGACCGCCCGTGCGCTGGCCTATGTGGTGGCCGCCGTGGGCCGGAAGATCGCCAAGGAGCACCGCAAGGCGCAGACACCCCACGGCAAGCAGAGTGTGCGGAAACTCATGGGCCACGGTGGGGACACCAACGCCATTGAAGTGGACACGCCTAAGCTGTTTGACAAGGTGGCCCGGAAATGGGGCGTGGACTATGCCATCCGCCGTGTGGGGGATGAAAAATATCTGCTTCTGTTCAAGGCGCGGCAGGCCGATGCCATCACAGGCTGCTTTGCCGAGTATTCCCGATTGGAACTAAAACGGGCCAAGTCCCGGCAGACGCCGATCCGGGAGCAGCTCCGGCAGGCCGAGGAACAGGTGAAAAAGCAGCCCCAGCGGGAATTGACAAAGGAGGCGGCGCATGGCGACAGATAAAATCAGGAAGTATGTTCTTCCGAACATCCCGTACCTGTTCATCGGCTGGTTTTGCCTGAAAATCGGCACGGCGTACCGTCTGGCCGCTGGCGCGGGCTTCGGGGAAAAGCTGCTGGGGCTGGGCCAGACCATCGGCACGGCCTTTGCCAGCTTTGCCCCCGGTCTTGCCCCGCTGGATTGGTTTGTCGGCATTGTGGGCGCAGTCGGTTTCCGGCTGCTGATCTACTGCAAGGCGAAAAAAGCAAGGAAATTTCGCCGCGATGCCGAGTACGGCACAGCCCGTTGGGGTACAGCAGCAGACATCAAGCCGTTCTTTGATCCCAAATTTGAAAACAATATGCTGCTGACCGCCACAGAACGGCTCACCATGAACACCCGCCCGAAAAATCCCGCTAACGCCCGCAACCTCAATTTCTGCGGCATCGGCTCGTCCGGCTCGGGCAAGACCCGCTTTTGGCTCACGCCGCAACTCCTGCAAGCTCATTCTTCCTATGTGGTGGTAGACCCCAAGGGCGGTGTGCTGGGGCAGGTCGGGGCCTTTCTCCAGCGCCGAGGCTATCAGATCAAGGTGTTCAACAGCATCAATTTTTCCAAGTCCATGCACTACAACCCTTTGTCGTATATCCGCAACGAGGCCGACATCCTGAAATTCGTGAACGCCCTGATCACCAATACCAAGGGCGAGGGCAAGGAGGGCGATCCGTTCTGGACGAAAGCGGAAACACTTCTGTACTGCGCCCTGATTGCCTACATCATTTTCGAGGGGCCTGCCGAGGATCGGAATATGAATACGCTGGTGGACATGATCTCCGGCATGGAGGTCAAGGAGGATGACGAAAACTATAAAAACGCCGTGGATTATATGTTTGACGGCCTCGCCAAACGCAAGCCGGATTGCTTCGCCGTGAAGCAATACCGCAAATTCAAGCTAAGCAGCGGCAAGACGGCCAAAAGCATTTTGATTTCCTGCGGCGCACGTCTGGCCCCCTTTGACATTCCGCAGCTCCGGGAGATCATGTCCTATGACGAGCTGGAGCTTGACCGCATGGGAGATCGCCGGACGGCTACTTTTTTCTGCATCAGCGACACGGACAGCACCTACAATTTCCTTGTGGCGCTGGCCTTTTCGCAGATGTTCAACCTCCTGTGTGAACGGGCGGACAATGTTCACGGGGGCCGCTTGCCCCATCATGTGCGGGTACTGTGGGACGAGGCGGCCAACACGGGACAGGTGCCCCAGCTTGAAAAGCTGGTGGCCGTCATCCGCTCTCGTGAGATCAGCCTGTGCCTGCTGTATCAGCAGTTGGCCCAATGCAAGGCCATCTACGACAAGAACGCGGAAACCATCCTCGGCAACATGGATAGTGTGCTGTTCCTCGGCGGACGCGAAAGCTCCACTATCAAGGAAATCTCGGAGAACTGGCTGGGAAAGGCCACCATCTCCATGCAGACCGAGGGGCGCTCCCGTGGGCAGTCCGAAAGCTACAGCCAGAACACGCAGCGGCTGGGCCGGGAGCTGATGACCCCAAGCGAGCTTGCCACCATGCCCGGAGATCGGTGCATTTTGCAGCTTCGGGGCCTGCCGCCGTTCTACTCCAAGAAGTACGATTTGAAGCAGCATCCAAACTACAAATACACCGCCGAGGCCGACAAGGTGAAGAACGCTTTTGACCTCAACAGTCTTGTGACGCGGCGGATGGACAAGCTCAACCCCAACGAAACCTATACCGTTTACAAGGTGGACGTGCCGGACGAGGCGATCACAGGCGAGGACGAGGACATCCTCAACTATGACGATCTCGACGACCCGGATGCCTTTGTATAACCTCTGGCAAAAAGGGCTCCCGCAAAATCGGAGATTTTGTGGGAAGAGGAGCCGCAGCGGAATGAGTGATTTTTCGCGCTTGCGCGGAAATGAACGATATGAAGTTTGCGGCGACGAGTCCAGAGGATCAGCTGCCGCCAGAAATGGCGGCTTTTTTCATGGCCGGGGCTTTGCCCCCCGGAGAAATGGAGGACTTATGCAGTTTTTTGCTTCTGCCGTTACTACCCTGCAAACTCTCGTCGTGGCGCTGGGCGCTGGCCTTGCCGTGTGGGGCGTGGTCAATCTGCTGGAGGGCTACGGCTCGGATAACGCAGCTGCCAATGCTCATGTGCCATAAAGTAACACATAAGAATTGATAGACAGCAGCCCACTATTCCGCAGCAACAGCGAGTTGCTTGTTAAAACCCCATTTTGAAGTTATAATGAGTAAAAACAACCTTTAGGAGGGACGGGCATGGAAATACAAGGTATTCTTAAAAATTTACGCGAGAAAAACAACCTTACGCAAGAACAACTGGCTGAACGTGTGCAAGTTACCCGACAGGCGGTTAGTCGCTGGGAAACAGGCGAAACGCAGCCAAATACAGATACCTTAAAACTGTTATCACGAGTTTTTGATGTGTCAATCAATACGCTTCTGGGTTCTCCACGGCAACTTGTTTGTCAGTGTTGCGGAATGCCATTGAATGAAGATGGTCTGATTAGCCGAGAACCAGACGGAAGCTATAACGAGGACTATTGTAAATGGTGCTATGCTAATGGGAAATTTGCATATCAATCCAAGGAATCTTTATTGGATTATCTGGTTGCGAATATGCCAAATCCCGATAACGCAGATGAAGAAACCAGACGTAATCAGTTTGATTTGTACCTTTCGCAGTTAAAGCATTGGAAATAACTATATTGTCATAGCAAAGCCAGTCGAGCCAGTCAACGGTCAAGATGAACGGCGCGTACCGCGCCGCCGTTGACAGCCCCGCCCGCCTT